>Ga0179939_1019082_pt1 | contig 21564 bp, 19 predicted proteins | sample AD_UKC032_sludge_FD_136009 | JGI IMG/M metagenome (GOLD analysis project Ga0179939, IMG submission 136009) | Active sludge microbial communities of municipal wastewater-treating anaerobic digesters from Illinois, USA - AD_UKC032_MetaT... | ecosystem: Engineered > Bioreactor > Anaerobic >...
AAAGGCTCCGAACCTCATCAGCAAGTTTCGGTCAGGGGCTGGCGGTCTTAGGCCGCCAGAGCGTAGCTGTCATCATTGGCAACTATAATTTGCAGCCAGTTTAACGAGGCGAGCTGCATCCTCGGCATGCGCCTCAGGTTTTGTCACGATTTCGGTGTTGGTTTGCTCTTCCAGAGCATGTAGTGCCTTCCGTTTTTGATTAGTGAGATCAGAAGCAATATCAGGATGTGCTGCAACAGTTACTTTTTTGACTTTGCCAGAAAGTGCACCCAATTTGATTTTGCGCATAATCAAAAGCGACATGGTTTCAATGCTTTTGATCCAGCCTTGTCCATTACAATGGCTGCATACGTTATGGGTGTATGTTTTGAGAGATGGGCCAAGTCGTTGACGGGTCATTTCAATAATACCGAATTGGCTAATTCTGCCAACGCGGTTTCGTGCTCGATCTTTGCGCAAAGAATCTCGGAATCTACGTTCCACACTTCTACGATTCTTCAATTCTTTCATGTCAATGAAATCGCAAATAATGACCCCGCCTAAATCGCGTAATCTGAGTTGCCGGGCAATTTCTTCTGCTGCTTCTAGATTGATTTTGACCGCAGTTTCCTCAATGTCTTCTTCATCTGTGTATTTCCCAGAATTGACATCTATGGCCACCAATGCCTCAGTTTGTTCAATTACCAAATGGCCACCAGAACTGAGCGGCACTCGCTTTTCATAGATTTTTTCTAGTTCAGATTCAATGCCATATTTATGGAATAATGGCGTGTTTTCACTATATAGTTTTACCTTTTTGGCATAGTCTGGAGAAAGCACATTCATAAAATCCAATGCTTTTTGGTATGAAGATTGGCGATCAATGATCACTTCATCTAAATCTTCAGTGAAAATATCTCTCAGGGTACGAATGACCAGATCACTCTCTTGGTAAATGAGAGATGGTGTTTTGGCATATCTGGCTCGTTTCGTGATCACTTTCCATAGATTGAGGAGATAATCCAGGTCTTTGGCGATTTCTTTCGCGCTTTTATTCGCTCCTGCGGTGCGAATGATATAGCCCATACCTGGTGGCGGTGAAAGTTCAGCAAGTGTGGCCCGGAGTTTTTTGCGTAAATTTTCATCTTCAATTTTACGAGAAACTCCTGAGCGTTTGATAGAAGGCATCAAAACAATATATCTACCTGGAAGAGAAAGATATGTAGTTAATGTGGGTGCTTTATTTCCAATACCTTCTTTAGTGATTTGGGTGAGGACTTCTGTACCTTTAATCAGTAAATCTTGGATTTTTTTCTCTTTTTTTCGTGGATGAGAATTTTCGCTTCCTGTCATGTTGCCATAGACAGGCATGACATCGGAAACATGCAAAAATCCATTCCGTCCTTCTCCAATATCAACAAAAGCAGCTTGAATAGATGGTTCAATATTGACAACTTTTCCTTTATAAATATTGCCAACATGGCCAAGAGAAGATGTTCGCTCAATATAAATTTCTTCCAGACGATTACTATCTACAATTGCAATGCGACTTTCTTCCGGTTCTATTACATTAATGAGCATCCTTTTTGTCATACATAAATAACCTTAAACGCTCTAAAATCTATACTTTGCAAATAGGGATTAGAGTCAAAGTTCGTGTGATTTGAATCAACGCATCATCATTCAATGGGATATTTAATAATTCTAAAAATTCCCATACAGAGATACTTCCTTCTGGACAAAGCTGCGTCTTCAGCTCTAACGTAGTTTGCGCAGTATTCTGATGTAGAATTTTGCACTCAATAATATAGGGGCGTATATTTACTCTTTTAGAATTTCGTGATCGGATGATCCAGATTTCCGAAGATTGGAGCAAAGAAATGATTTGAGATTCCTGCACAACATACGAAACCTGGATCTGGTATGTGGCAAAGACAAAATATTTTTCGCGTTTTTCAATTTTTTCTGACATGGCAATTTGAAACCCAGACGGCAAGCATTGGCCGATTGCTTTTGAAATTGCGGCAGGTTCAAACTCCTGCGTCAAAGTTAAGTCAATCGGCTCTCCGTTTGATGCAACGCCAACTGGCAAAGATGAATGATAAGAAATTTTCATTCTTGGGTTAAATTCCCCAGAAAGGCCAATCGGAATGCCGGAACGGCGTATAGCTTGCTCTAAGATCAAAGCAACATCGAGTTGCGAAAGGTATCTAGTTTCTTGTTGCCGCGTCAACCAAATGCGGTATTGCATAGAATAGACTTAACAAAAATGTGTTCCAAGGTTAATCCAAAGTTAATCCAAGGAACACATCTTTTCCTGGACAGAGGATTTACTTGACTTCTTCATCAGATTGCCAGATGGCTTCGTATTTCGCTCGTTTTTGCTCTGTTTTGCTTTTGACAGTGGCACGAATCTTTTCTGTGGTGTCTTCTGCGGACTGAACTAGCCGTGGTGTGATAAAAATAAACAAATCTTCTTTTTCTTTATTGACTTGTTTAAATTTGAAAAAATATCCTAGGAAAGGAATATCTCCGAAGAATGGGACTTTGCGCACTGTTTCTGTTTGACTGATTTTAAGTAATCCACCTAATACAGCAGTTTGCCCATTTTCCAAAATCATATGGGTGACTACGACCTGTTGGGTTACTTCAGGTAAATCAATTTGAGAATTCGCTCCACCGCCAGCTTCAAAACGGTTAAATCCCGGAATAGGAGAAGTATTACCAGTCAATTGATCATTGGAAGGAATGACAGTGAGTTGAACTTTATTGGTACCAGGTATGACATGCGGAACAACCAAGATTTGAAAGCCTTCGCGAGCAGGTGAGTTCTCTGACTCTTTGATTTCCACAGACGGAACGCCATTTTCATTTTGCACAATTTCTGTGCGTGCAAAAGAAATGGACCGGCCTACGAAGATGGTGGCTTCATGATGATCCAAAGTGATAATTTTAGGGGCTTGAATTACTTTGCTCTTGAGATCTTTTTTCAAAAGGCGTAATGTAAAGTTTGTCTGCGAAAAATCCAAGGTTCCAAATTTTACAGGCTCAGTGACCGCGTTGCTCACATCATCATCATTTGGAAAACCTGTATCATCCAATTGAGACTGGGGAACCGCTGCAATGCTATCTTCCCAGCCGCCTCTGCCTAAAGTAAAAGGAAGTCTGGTGGCCATACTGCCAAAAGATTGGCTAATACGTACACCATCGTCACCAATATCAACACCAAAATCAAAAATATCGCTATTGGTAGTGCGGATGAATTTGATGTCTAAAAATACTTGTTTGGGCTCTTGATCCAATTCTTGTATGATTTGAGCCATTTTATCAATCTGTGGTTTTACATCTGTGATGACTAATGTATTTGTAGCATCATCGTAATTAATTTTGCCTTTGCCAGGTGTAACCACTGCTTCTAGTGCACTGAGCAAACTGAATCTAGAAACTTGGACACCTTTGCCTAAATCTTCGGCTTTTTCTTCGCGTTTGATAAAATATTCAGATTTCATCTGTGCTACATAGACAGATTTAGGCCGTACAAATCGTAGCTTAAAAATGCGGGTCTCAAGCTGGGTCTCAATTTCTTGAGGTGGAACAACTCTTAAAATTCGACCTTCGCTTTCTTGCACAATCACATAGCCACGTGTTTTAATAATGGATTCCAATGCTTCTTGCCAAGGAACGTTTTTCAAACGCAGAGAAATGGTACCTTTTACTTGTTCTGAGATCACGATGTTTCGGTTGGCTATGGTTGCAATATGGTTGATAATATCTCGAATATCCGCACCTTCAAATTCCATGGTTACTGTGGGAGGTTTGGATACTTTAATAATTTGATTACCTAAGTCTTCAACTAAGCAACTATGCTCTTTAGCAATAATCTCTAAGACACGCTTCCAGGGAATTTGGGTCAAATGAATGGTTACACTGATGTCTTTGATTTCTTCATCATAGATGATATTCTGTGCAGTTTGTTCCCGAATATATTCAATGATTTCAGCGAAAGATTGTTCTCGGACATCTATGGAAATCAATTCCTCGCGAATCTTAGCTATTGCATCATCTTGTTGAGAATGAATTGGATAAGAAAAAAGTGTAAGCAAAACTAAAATTGCCCAAATACGATAGGCATAAACCATGAAATCTCTCCTTACGAGTTAGTCTCGTCCTTCCATCATAGAAAAATACTTTGCTTCAAGGCAGGGAATATCCTTCACGCATTGTAAAGCCCTGCCTTAAAGTCAATGCTAAGAGGTACTGTAGCAAAAAAATTAAACTTCGTCAAGAAAAAAGCATAAGCTAAGTAGGCCAGCTTTTCTGTTAATTTTCCACAGGTTTTTTGGTATCTTTGACCTCTGGTTTTGCTTCTTTCGGTTTATCGGTGAGCCGTTTAAAACGAATTGGAACGGTCTCTTCTTTATAACGCAGCACAACACCCTGCTCTTGGATATCATGTACTACAAACCCCATCATGACAATATCATTCCTTTTGACCAATTGTTTGTTAATAAAGGCAATGGATAATTCTGGCTTTTCTGCCATGTAAATTATGCCTTGCAATTTGAGTTTGCTTGCCATCTGAATGATTTTGATTTGGGTTTCAGCCTTGGAATACATTATTTCCAATTGTTTTCGAATGGTTTCTAGCTCAGGGATTTTGCTTTCTAAATTGATGAAATCTCGGAATTGAGGCATGAGTTCATTATGAATTGCCAAGATTTTTTCAAAAAGCTCTTGGGAACCTTTTTCTTTACCTTGCTGGTAGAGATCCTCCATTTCTTTGATTTTTTTCTTGCCTAAGACAACCAATTGTTCAGCTTTATCTTGCTCTTTGGCTGCGTTGATCGCTTCTTTCCAATCTTTCAGCTCTTTTTTCATTTGGCTGACTTTTTCTCCGAATACATTTTGTGGGTCGTTTCCTTTGGTGATCTGCAAACTCATCAATTGTTTTTCATATTCGTTTTTGATCAACGCATTTTGCAAATCAACCCAGCTCTCAGCCACTGCCAATTGGTGCAAGAAATTTCGAATATTTTGCAATTTTTCTATTTCTACACGTAGTTGCTCTTGAAGTGGTGGGGGCGGAATTTTTTCTTCCCTGATTGCATCATCGATGGCACGCAACGCTCTACGTAAAACTTGTTCTTTGTCAAACGGATTCCGACGATTTCGTGTGATGAAATAGATATCGCGGGAGCTCCATTGTTTGGTCTCTACGTCCAATTTTTCCTTAGCTTCTGCTGATGGCTCATATTTATCGTCCAAATAACGGGCTACTTCTTGATCCAATGGAAGATCGCCAATATATGTAAAACTTACTAGGGTAAGTTCTACGTTCATCTCTGGATTGGGCGCGCCATCTTTGTTTTCTTGTACAGAGCCAATTCTAATTTCTTGAATGCCATAAAAGCGTTCATCATTTTCAATCATATTTAATAATTGAACTAATTGGTCAAAGTTCAATGTAACACTGGCCATATATTGTGTTTCCACATAAGGTATGGAAGCATTTGCTGGTTTCTGGATAGGTTTAGGCGCGGCTAGTTTGCTTTTCATGCTTCTAGGATCAGCTTCAATTTCTGGGGTCTCAATCATAACTTCTTTGGATCTGAAGCTCTTCCAAGGTTTAATGCCTTTTTCGAGACGAAATTTATCCAATTTAGCGTAAAAATTGACAGACTCTTGTTTATTTGGCAACATATTTTGGAAATAGCGATACTTTTGTTGAAGTCCCCACAAATCAGCTTTCAGGTCTGGGATTTCTTTTTTCTTTTGCTCCAGAAGCTTGATGTCAGAGAGCTTGGCATCCAGTTTCTGCTTCACATCTTCCAAAGTTTCATAATCGCTATAAATCAAAAATCCAAAAAGCAGCAGCAGCATTCCCGCCACGGAAGCATATAAAATATTAGTCTGCTTTTCTGAGAATTTTGTGTTCATCTGTCCTCCTATTTCTTGCGGATTTCATTTGGATAAATGTCTTCTAATAGCAAACGATTAAACCGCCGCATATTATCTCCTTGGCGAAGCAACTCTTGCGTTTCGGGTCGAAGTTGAACACTTCCCACTCGCTGCCTCTCATACAATGGCTTTTTGATCAATTGATTAAATTCGACAGCCAAGGAAGTAACCAGCGATGGCTGCGGGGTCTCACTAGCATATTGGGCCAACTGTTGTTGGAATTCCTTGCTGCAATTATCTCGCAAATATTGAGCAAATGGGTCTTTTGCTTCTTTCAAACGGATGATCATTGCTTGCGCGTTTGTGAAATCAGCATTTTCAAACCCTGGATCACTCACTTTAGCAGGCGGTTGTACCTGCATGTTGATCCCCATGTTAAAGACCCAACCAAATTGTTGTTGATATTCTTTGCCGAATTCCAAACGGTTGAAGGATGGAATTACGGTAATGCTTGTAAAATCTTTAAAAAATTCCCGATCGCGTTTAACTTCTTCATAAAAATTGGTAGCTGTTTGTAGTGATATACTAGCACAAACGCACTCAGCTTTCCATTCAAAATTAGCCAATGTTGGGCCAGTTTGGGCAGCGGTCGTTGTGGTTGTTGTGGTCGTTGTCGTTCCTGGTGCGGTTGTCTTTGCAACTTTTTTGTCTGGCAAAATGGTCAAGCTAGTTAACCAAATGGGGAAATTGCCTTGCGCAAGTACCTCAGAGAATTGATGTAATTTTTTAGAAAAAGGTACGCGCATCACACGAACGGTTTCTACAGTTTCATCTCGCGTTTTGAATCGCTCAATTAACTTTTTAAGATCATCAAATTGTTTCTGATAGCGGCTTAGCTCAATCTCTTTTTGTTTGGCTTGCTCAAGTTCTTGCTTACTGCTTTCCAAAATATAGAAGTGCATGACCATGAAGGCCAAAAAAGAGATTACAGCCACAGAGAGGCTGCCCAACTGAATCAAAAGTTTGGTCGGAGAGCCACGCTCTTCAATCTGCATTTCTTTTGGAAGTAAGTTAATAGTAATCATAAAACCTCTCCATCCACAATCGTTTTTGTCATAGCAAAATGTGTTAAATATCTTTGATTCTGGCAGCTAAACCTACGGCAATAGAAAGCTGGGGTGCGTTCAACCGCAAAGCTTCCACATCTACTTGATCATTCAAAATTTCAAAATGTTCCGTAGGATCCCAATGATTGATGCGTTTGCCAAAAATACGTTCAAAGTCAGGCTCTAAGGAAAATAACTGGCTACCTCCGCCTGATAGATAGATCTCTTCTACCTCGCGCTCAAATTGGCCTTCAAAGTAGTCAAAAGATAGGCTAATTTCATTGGCAAGATCATCTACCACAGAACTAATTGCTTCTTGGATTTCCAAAGCATAAATGCCAGGCTCTTTTTTGCAACCTTCTGCTTCCTCAGGCGTAATTTCCAATTTTTTTTGGATTTCCTCAGTGAATTCATTGCCGGCTAAATAAATCTCACGAGTGAAAAAGGAATTGTTGCCAATCATGATATTGATATTTGTTTTGCTATAACCAATATCCACCAATGCAACAACTTTGCCCTCTACTTCTGCTCGAGGTGAAAGAATACTTTTGAGTTCAAAAGCATTGCCCAATGCAAAAGAGTCCACATCAATTACAAAGGGTGCTAAGCTAACTTGATGCAAGAGTTGGACTCGTTGCTCAATCAAACTTCGCTTAGCCGCTACCAAAAGAACTTTCATTTCTCCTGTGTTGCCTAAGCCAAGGGCAGATTCGTCTAACCGTTGAGAATCTAGGATTACTTCATGTAAATCATAAGGAATATATTTGTCTGCTTCAAATTGTACTGCTTTACGAAGATCATCATTCGCAATAGATGGCATAGAGATATAACGTACAATCACTTCACGGCCGGAAATCGCGGTAGCTACACGACGGCTTTTAACGTTCATTTGAAGCAAGAGTTCTTTTAGAGGTGCGGCTAAATCTTCTTGGCCTGCCACTGAAATTTGTCCATAATTGGAAATTGCATATTCATTTCCTTTGATGATCATTTCAATGGCTTTAATGCTGGAGCTACCTATATCGAGGCCCAACACAGTTTTTTTGGGTTTAAACATACTTCTTCCTTGTTATAAATTTTGCCAAGGTCAATCAGGCAATTGGCTTGGTTGCCAAGCTGGATATAATGAATGAGGTATGTGTAATATTTCTAATATTTTACCAATTACATAATCAATCATATCCTGAACAGTTTGGGGAGCAAAATAAAAAGTCAAAATAGGAGGAACAATGCTGCAACCTGCTAATTTTGCTTGCCGAATATTCTCTATCTGTATGAGCGACAAGGGAGATTCTCTGGGTACCAACACTACGGGGCGCTCTTGCTTTAAATTCACGGCAACAGCTCTTGTAATCAAATTGGATTCAAAACCGTGTGCAATATGAGCTAGGGTATTCATGGAACAGGGAATTACCACCATAGCATCCAAGGCATAAGAACCAGAGCTTGGAGGAGCAGCCAGATCATTTTCTGGATATTTGACTTCGCAGCATTTTTGCCAATCAACAGTTTCTTGATGTTCATATTTTAAGACTGTCTGCGATTGCTGGCTTACAACTAAATGGCGTTCTATTCCTAATTCTCCCAAAATTTGGAGAAATCTAAGTGCCAGCGGGATACCACTGGCACCTGTAATCGCAATGAGCAACTTCTTCATAAAAATTCCAAAAGACTCCTGCTTGAGCAGCAGGAGTTCTTTAAGATTGCTTAAATAGATAAATCCTGCATCAATTTTGTCGGCGAAATAATTCCATATCCATAAAAATTATCTCGCCCGATGGCTCCTTTATCGTCTGCAGTGCGAATTAAATGTTCCCGGATTTGAGTCGGAGTATCAACAGGTGTTTTGCTATCTTTGTATTCTCGATGTTTGGCTATAATCAAAGCAACCACTCCACTCACAAATGGAGTAGCCATGCTGGTACCCGAGAGAATTGTGTAGCTATCATCGAGATATGTAGAATAAATTTCTTCACCAGGAGCCATAATATCCAACTCTGCTCCATCTGAAGAAAAGCCACTACGTTCTAAATCTTTTTCTCGAATAGAACCTACAGCAATAGTTTCTGGATATCTAGCAGGATAATCAATGTCATCATCAAGATATTCATCCCCATCATTGCCAAGCAGCGATAATGGTTACATTTTTTTTGTACGCTTGCCGAACAGCTTCTTGCAATTTGGGATGAGGGAAGTTACTGCCCAATGACATCGAGATGATGTCCATTTGATGCTCGACAGCCCAATTAATGCCTTCGATAATCCATTCGAATGAGCCGCTTCCATCATCTCCAAGCACTTTGACCGCATAGAGATCTGCTTCAGGTGCTACGCCGACTACTCCAATGGCATTATCTGCTGCAGCAATAATGCCTGCAACATGCGTTCCATGCCCCTGACGATCGGTATAATCTTGAGGGTTGCTGCTGGTAAAATTGATACCGCCTTTGATATTGGGTTTCAAATCTGGATGAGGTATGATACCTGTATCTAAGATCGCAATCTTGACCCCTTTACCTTTGCTAGATTTCCAAACATCTGGCACTTTTAAGGCTTTCAGCCCCCAATCTATTTTTTGTCCGCCTAAAGTTTTAGGCCATTTTACGCGAAGAGGGGCTTCTGCAAACTCTTTACCAGGTGATCCTTTTCGTCTCTTTTTGCTTTTTTTGCAACTACATCCGGAGGAGAAGAGTTTTTTGAACCAGCACATAATTTTCCTTTCTACATCAAAAGGAGCATCTAATGTTGTGGAATTCTCCAAAAACGTTATAAGCATCATGAGACTAGTACTTTGGGCACTTATGCACGTGTTTTTTTATCTAGTGCTGCTAATTCATTCCAAATACGTTGTAAATCAGCTAGTTTATCTAAATATTTGTCTTTATAAGTCTGGAACTTATACATATAGATGTCGGGTTGTAATACAGCATCTTCTAAGTTTTCTCGGTCTTCCCAAAGTTCTTCTAATAGTTTTTCTCTCAACTTACGTTGAAGAGATTCAATCAAAGACCGCATCTGCTGTCCTTGCTTGGCTTGGATCGAATCATCTTCTTTGGTTTGGTATACATTCATAAAAAACCCGCACGGAAACTCCAGCACACCATGCAATGGGTTTAACTCCCAAGCGCTATGGTATAGCGGAGAGGAAGTGCGACCTCAAGTTTCTTTTCTATTCACAAAGCCCGCACAGAGGACTACAATCCTTCAGTATATAGCGAGTGCGGCGCTGGCTTGGATTCTCAAGAGCAAAGTTTTAGGAATGATATGATGTTTTTCAAACTGGTGCAAAATATCAAACTTACACTTCAAAAAAAATGGTTGACTACAATGCAAAATACCTGTGCCAATTCAGTCGCCCAAGAAAACATCCAATTTTTTTTGCTAGATTGCTTTGCTGGCTAAAAATAGCCGATAGAGCCTGCTGCAATTGGCAGCAGTGATGCTTTCTTGAGTTGTTGTGGAGTGATCAGCAAAAATATTTTACCACACTATTTACTTAGGAAGCCTTATTTTGATTTTTGTTTGTTCCCTAATCAATCAGCACAGGGGTTCCTAGGGTAACATAAGGATATATCTGTTCCCATGCCGCTTGATCTAATTCCACACAGGTTTGGGTGGATGGTGCCTGCAGGCAACGATCTTTGAGTAAGATTTTACGGTCAATGTCTAATAAGTAGGTGCCTATAACAACAACCATGGTTTGTTGGGATCCATACCATTCCATAGCTGTTACTACATAGTTTCCTGGCTGTAGAGCAGGCATGTAAGCCGAATATAGACTTATAACTCGATTGCGGCGAATCAGAGAAATAGTAGATTGTTTCGTGTGAATTTGTACTTGGGTCCAATTTCTCACTGCTAGTTCAGCTTTCAAAGGCAAAAGCTTCTTTGCCTCTAAAATAGACTGATTTTCTGGCAGAGAGCGTATTCCCCATCCTGGATGCCAGAGCAAAAAATAGAGCAATAAAAGTATACCGAATGTGTGGTAAGTATGCAACCATTTCCATTTTTGATTCAAAAAGTATTCTAGGGAATAGAGAATCTTACGGTGCCAATTAAAAACCATCTTTTTCTTGAAAAGGCTGGCACGTTGCTTTTGTTCACTCAGTTTTTTCAAAACAATATCATGAGATAAAAATTTCCACAAGTATGGCTCCTACCCAAGTTGCTAGTTGAAAAAATAGCAACGTATTGGAGTCAATAAGCATAAGATAAGCAAAAACAACAAAAAGCACAAGTTTCAACATCTTCTGAGAGATCATAAAAGTTGCTATGGTGTTGATCGTGTTCGGGATTGGGAGTCCAAGAAAATCGTTGCTTTTGGGCAACTAAAGCGATTCATAGCAATTATTTTAGCTCTTGAAGTGCCTGCTGCAAATCTTGAAGCATTTGGGTTGCGTTTGCATACCTTTTTTTCCGATCTCTAGCCATTGCTTTGTTGATAATATTGGCTAATGTCGGGAAATTAGGTAAATATTCCTCAAGAGGGACAGGATCTCGGTTAATTTTTGCATTTATAATCACTAGGTTGCCTTTGCAATCTGAATAAGGCGGGCAACCTGCGACCATATGATAAAGGGTTGCGCCAAGAGCATAGATATCAGCGCGCGCATCAACATGCTTTGCGTCTTGCAATTGTTCTGGAGGCATATAATATAATGTCCCCATCATTTCTCCTGTTTTGGTAACTCCAGTGTCTTCCAAGACTTTGCCTAGGCCAAGATCGCCTACTTTAATTTTGCGACTTTTGCGATCAATTAAAATATTTGCTGGCTTAAGGTCTCTGTGGACGATGTTTTGTTGGTGTGCATATTCAAGTGCGTATGCTATAGCAATAGAAATTTTAATCGCATCTTTCGGTGAGAATTTGCTCACTTGTTCTAATGCTTTTTCCAAACTACCACCATCTATAAATTCCATCACCAAATACAAACAATTGGTTTTTGTGCAAAAGCCTACTTCAAATACTTTTACAATATTGGGATGATCCAAAGCACTATGAACTTTGGCTTCTTGAAGAAAACGTTCGGTTGCACTTTTATTTTGCTGCAATTCAGGTGACAAAACTTTGATTGCAAAAGAACCTTTTTTGTCTTGGTGTTCTGCTAAATAAATAACTCCCATAGCCCCGCGTCCAATCACCTGCAAAAGATTGTAATTCCCTACTTTGGTTAAAGTATCTGTGGCTTCTAATTCAGGAATTTTTTTGAATGCAGGCAGAGCTGCTTGGCTTTGCATTTTGGATGCAGGCAGAACTGCTTGGCTTTGCACTGGAGGGCGTGCTGCATTTCCAACAGGTATGCTTGATTGAGAGACTCCCATACTGTTTGCTGATTTAGCAGATTCTTGTGCTTTGTTTGCTGGTTGGCTTTGTACCAACCATTTTTTACAACGGTGGCAATAAAGATTCACTGGTCCGGAGTAAGTATTGGCAACAACAGCAGTCACTTGAATCTTGCAATCAGAACATTCAAAGAAATAAGTCGTATCATTTGTTCGCATGGGATATACTCATCTAAGTCGCTATTTTAATTAGCAACTTATTGGCTTAAATAAAGATAAAAGAATCTTAAATTAATAAAATGAGATACAAGCTAAAAGTGAATCTTTCCGCAGCGGAAAGCAATGGGAAGTGGGAAATTCTTGCCAATTCTGTTAACGATATTGTAGCATATTCTGTAGATTCTCTCAAAAAAAATTGCTAGAATCATTGACAAAATAAAAAAAATTGGTATATATATTTTATTTGCATTTTTTTTATGTATTCAAAAAATACAAGTTACAATATCTTTTATAAAAAATGTATGAAAATTTCTCTCCTGCTTTTGATTGCTTTTGCTTTATTACAAACCGTTTATGCTGCACCGTTTGCAATTTTGACACATAACGATTGGATTCTACTTTTTCGCAAAAGTAAAAAATAACTTTTTGTTTTAAAAAAAAAGGGTGGAAAATCCACCCTTTTTTGGTGTCTAGCTATTTAGTGACTACAAATTCACCATAAGGATCGCCCACTTCGATTCCTTTTGTTTGCTCACATCTGAAGGTGTTCAATCCAGTAGGGTATGGCGGCCCGTATGCAATGTCAAAAAAAGCGCGTGCTACGCCAGTAATCATAAATGCACAAGGTTTTTTAGGCTTATAAGTTTCTTTAATATCCATTTCGTAATAATTGGAAGCATGCAGCACCATTTTTTCATTGGGAATTAGCTCAACGATTTGGACATCCCCCCAACCCCAAGCTGTGAAAACAGCAAATGCTCCATGCAATACATCTTCTGGAGCTTTCTTGATCATAGGTTCAATCACAGCTTTGAATTCTTGGGAGTGAATAATACCCCAACCAGTATGGTACCCACATTCTGCAGCAGCATTTTCTAGAAGCCCTGCTACATCATTGTATAAACGCTCTCCTGCACTAACAATCATTTTTTGTGCAAAGAGATTCCAAAATGAAGCTGGAAATTGATTCAGCAAAACTCCAAAGGCTGGTAATAAACCATGCTCATTGGCATCGAATTTAATTTTAGACAATAACTCGATCGCTTTAGGACGATCTATGCCAGTTTGGATGCTTCCCATAACGTGTTTCTCCTTATGGTTTTGTGAAATTAAAAAAGGAAAGCTGGTTACTAAAAAAGCTTAGCTCATCAATTTTTTTCCCACTGACCATGCTTTTGCAATTGGTTCACCTAGTTTCCAATAATTGCAATCTGGCATAGTCAAGCAGAAAGGAGCAATTTTTTTGATATCTGGCTGGCCATCAGAAATATATTGCTCTTCTGTATAAGCATTGACAATTTCGCCGATAAAAATGGTGTTGCTGGGCAATTCTACTGTTTGAAATAGGCGGCATTCCATATTGAGAGGGCATTCGACAATCATCGGAGCATACGCTAGCTCACCAGAGAATAGGGAAAATAATTTTGACTTATCATGATCTTTTCCAGACGCAATACCACAATAATCAGTTTTTTCTACTAATTCTAAGCTAGGGACATTGATGCTAAACTGTTTATGTTCTATGAGACCTGGATTTGTCCAATGCATTCTGCCAAGCCCAATCGCAATCATGGGAGGATGATAATTTACTCGGTTTACCCAACCTACAGCCATAAAATTGGGGACATTTTGCACGATTGTACCTACTAGAACCATAGGCAATGGAAAACCAAAAGCATTATTGGAAATTTTAATTTTTTGCATCTGTATTCCTTTCCAAATGCAAACAGTAAAAATTTTTAAGCGAAGCCAATGAAAAGGCTACGAAGCCGGGTCTTTCACTTCGGCTACTTCAGATGGCTTTTGCTGCATAGATTCTTTACGTCGTTTGAGCACTTGAAGATTGAGCCGAACAGAAGTAAAGTTTGGATCAATCGTTAAAGCCATTTCCCAATCGGCAATTGCAAGATCATACTTTTTATATAATGTGTAAATTACACCACGATTATTATATGCGTCAGCCATACGGCTATCTAGCTCAATAGCCCGCGTATAATCTTCGATCGCTTTCTCATATTGTTTGCTAAAATGATAGGCTACACCTCTGCTATAATAAGCTTTAGCATACTTAGGTGCTAACTCAATCGCACGTGTAAAATCCGCAATGGCTTTCTCAATTTCACCTATTTGATTATAGGTGACACCGCGGTTTGTATACGCTACTTCATTATTGGGATCTAATTCAAGGGCAGTTGTAAAATCTTGAATTGCTTCTTCGTATCGTTTGAGACTAAGATATGCATTACCGCGGTTTAAAAATGCTTCGATGTGATATGGATTGCTTTTCAGGACACGCGTAAAATCTACAATGGCTTTCTCATAGTCCCGGTTGCACTGATATTGATAGCCACGTGCTAAGAATGCCTCCAAATTTTTTTCGTGGATAGAAATAATTTCATCCAATTTTGTATCTGTGAGATACCCTTTTTCAATTAAAAAAATAGCAAGGGGCTTTGAGTTTTGCTCTTCTTTTTTCACGCGTAGGCATTCTTTGATTTGGGCGCGGCTGAGGATATTGTATTTGATAGCTAATTTGCAGAATAGCTTTTCTTCGGGGGTAAATTCGTTGGACATTCTGATAACCTGATAAGCTGGAAGAATATGAATTGGGGAGGTCATCTGCAAATAGCCTGTGGGCCAATTTACAGACCATATCTACGGCTTAAAACTTTTCACGATTATTTTGAAAAAAATTTAAGCTTTATAACTCTTGCGATAGATAGCAGATTTTGGGGGATTTCACCTGGCTATCTAATCCAAAATTTTTACTATTGCCCTTTGCTAAACAGCAAAGAGCAATAGTTTATTTTTTTAATAATCTACATCATCAGGGATTGGAGCTTGAACAGGTGTTGATGTTTCTTCTTCCTCATCTTCTAAGTATTCTTCATACTTAAATCCCATAGTTTCTTTGAGGCGGCTATGAGTCAAGAAACCTGCAATTCTTGAGTGATAGCTACGTTGCCAGAGCATGTCTCGAATATGGTCCAACTGAGTTGTAGGAATTTCGCTCAGGCTGGGTACTCTTTTTTCAAGCAATTGCACTAAGAATACATCGCCAACTTTTTCTACAGGAATAGGGCTAGTAAGATCATTCACTTCTAATGATAAAACTTGATAAATTTGGGGTGATTCTCTAAATTCCTTCATTTCATAAAGATTTTCGCGTTCTATGAGTGCAGATTGGGCGACTGGCAAGCTTTTTTCTAAAGCCAGTGTTTGGAATATAGAATTTGCAAGATTTTGAATTCGTTGTTGTTTTTCAAGAGATAGGCGATTGCCTTCTTCGTCATATTTTTGCTTTTCTTGACCGCTGACAGAATCTCGTTTTTGCCAAACAGCCTTGATTTGCAGATCGTAATTTTGTTCCAACGCGGCACGGGCTGTTTTATACTGCTGACGATATAGCTCTGCCCATTCCTTGAGTGCTGTTTCAGCTTTCTTGAGCGCTTGTGTTTTTAAGAAATGCTCTTTCACTTGCTCTTGAGTTTTTGCAAATTCTTTTGATTCTGGTTTTACCACAGCCAGAACTTTATAGAAATACTTGCCTGAGCTAATATCTTTTACTGCTGAGATTGGATTTTCCAAACTGAGATTTTCTATTTCAGCATCATTAGCAGGATTGCTTTGCCGAATTTCATCCAATGTTTTCAATTCCAAGTCTTCAACATATCGAATTCCCTCAGGTGCAAGCATCACTTGATTCGCCAATTCCTTGACCACTGGGCCAAGTTGCAAATCGCTGCCTTTTTCTTTGCAAATACGATAAATTTCGTGCAATTTTTGTAGTTCTTGAATTGCGCTAAAATTAGCCAAACGATGTTGCAGATCAGCTTCGACTTCGCTGAAAGGTTTATAGCTTACTTCACCCTTGTCATCTTTCACTTGGTATAACTGATCTTTGTACTTTTCGTAGAAATCGAATTTGGCTTTGCTAGTGATCACTAAGTTTTGCGCAATTTTCTTATAATCAGCGATGACATACGCTAAACGATATTGTTCTGGTGTACGAAGAGCATCTTTGTTGTTGGCATAATATCGGTCCAAGAACAATGCTTCATTTTGCTCAACTTCTTCTTTGCTCGGAATTTTACTAGACTCTCGCTGTTGCAAGCGAAATAAATAAAATTTCTTATATCCATCAGCTTGAGCAGCATCCAAGATCGTTGAAAATTCGCCAGGAACCAAAGTTTTATAAATTATTTCAGTAGCTTGAGTGGGCTTGACATCAGTATCTGCAAAGAATTGCTCTTCTGGTATCATTTGAAACACTTTATATTCTAGATGATAAATTGGAGCAATCACATCCAAAGCAGCAGCTTGTCCTAAGCCTGCAACTTTGTCTTGGATTTCTTTGAGCATAGTCAAAGCTTTTGCATTTGCTTTTTCAATCTGCAATTTACTTGCAATTTGCTTTTTTGCTTCAGCACGTTTTTGTTCAGCCTTAGGGTCAAATTCCTCCATTTCATCTTGTGGAGTTTGACTGCGATAGGCCTTATCAATTTCATCAGTTGAAACTTGTACTTGGCCAGCAAAAGCCTTGCCTTCAATCGCTAGATAATCAAAGCTTGCTGTTGCAGGAATCTTGAAGTAATTGGGATTGACGCGAATCATTTGGTCGTAAAATGATTGTCTTTCTTTCAAATATTCTGCGTCGTTTTGCGCCATAAACCCTTTATTAGAAAGCGTTACCCATTGCAAACGATATTGAGTGTTAAATTGCGTATATTGTTCATATACAGTTTTAGTTGGAATTTTTATTCCTGCGGTTCGACTTTGTAGATATTTTAAGATAACCAATGCATCTTTGACCATCTTTTCCAGGGTACTAGGAAAAATGCCTAGATTTTTTAAGCGTTCTGCATATTCATCTGGGCCTGGTCGGAATGTTTGTTGTGTTTCTGCAATAAAATCGCGTACTTCGTTGTCGCCCACATAGATGCCCCATTCTTGAGCCTGATACAACAGCATCAAGAAATTCCAAACATCATTACGTGGCAATTTTCTAGCTACTATATCACGTTCTTTTGGAGTGATATGTTGGTAAAATTCCAATTCTTCTTCAATTGGATTCAATCGTCCTCGCACCAATAAATTCCATTTATTGGGGTCATTCAGACGCGCATCAAATTTTTCATCCAATTTTGCTACATCTTCGCGTAGAGAATAAATAGCATCCCAAATAGGGTTTTGCCAATAGAATAAATAGGCATAATTTTGAATATTTTCATCCAAACGTACTTTTTGAATTTTTTGTGCTTTTGGACTTAATTCTTTGACTAAATCATAAAATTTTTGCCAACGTTCCCATGCTGTATAGAATTCATTTTTGCTGACTTTTACTTTATTATACGCAAAAGAGCCTACAATTTCCATATTACCTGGGCTAAAAAAACTATAAAAAAGTGAGCCCATACCAAAGGAGGCCGCTATAATTGCAGTGACAAAAATCAGGAACGCCTTGTGATATTTTTGCATTTGCGTGAACATTCATCAAATCCCTTTAATAATTCCTGGTATATCAGGAAAAACGCAAAATTCTAACCTTTTGATTTGCGGAATGCTTGAATGACTTTGATTGCGCGTTGAACGCTGCGTGTGATTGCAGCAGACGTGATGGTAGCTCCGGATATAGCTTGAATTTCTTTGTCCTTGTTCAAAGCAGATTTTTTAAGTTCAAGCATATCCAAACTTTTACGATTGAATTGCTCTTGGAACCAAGGTCGCTTTAATGGCTCAATTTCACAGGACCACAAAGAAGCTAATTTCTTAGGGCCTGTGGAAATGCATTCTGTACCAAGCCCTGGAGTCTCTTGTTGATAGACTACTTCAATGGCAATGATTTGGTATGCACTATCAACACCGATCATTGTTTGCACAACACTAGAATAGCCTTGTTCACCAATTTGAATTGCCCAAGCTTGGGGCTGCTTTTGGGTATCTAAGCCAACATAAATTTCATACTGAGCAACATTAGATCCATTTGCATATTCAAATTTTTCTGGATTTCCTTGGATCTCCAAGCCTTTGAGAACCACGGATAAGGCTGCTTTGGTCTTTTCTTGATTTTTTTGTTGGATCGCATCAAATGTGATACTATATATCAAGCTGACACCAAAGATTGAAATGCCACTAATTGCAGCCAGGAGAAGACTGTAGTGCACTATTTTTTTTAACATGATCTTGCCTTTCTGGATAGCCTATTTTCGTGCACCAAAGACTTTAGGTTTTGTGTAGCGATCAATGAGTGGTACCGTGGTGTTCATAATCAAAATGGCATAAGACACACCTTCTGGATACCCGCCATACAACCGGATCACCATTGTGAGAATACCGATCCCAATGCCAAAGATAATTTTGCCTGATTTTGTAATAGGCGATGTCACCATATCTGTTGCCATATAGACTGCGCCGATCACGCAACCACCGGCAAGCAAATGAAACAAAGGATCGCCTGCAAACCAGACCCATTCAATACCACTGGCATTGGTAGCAGGATTGTACCAACCTACACGCACTGGCAATATCCATGCTAAAAGAGCGATCGTGGCGAAAATAGTAAAAGGTAAATACCATTTTATATATCCACGCCAAACAAGCACCAGTCCGCCTAACAAAAGAAACAAAGCGCTCGTTTCGCCTAAACTGCCAGATCGTGTGCCAACGAATAAATCAAGATAGTTTGTGGTTTCTTTAGTTTTGATTTTGGACCATGTTTCTGTAGCAGTCGAACCTAACATAGTCTGTTGTAAATTCTCTGGAAATTTTTTTTCTGCCACCATGACAACACTTGCATTAACGCTAGCTCGAATGCATTTGAGAGGTGTAGCGCCACTCATTGGCAAGGGCATACCGCTGATGGTGGGAATTTCTGCTGAATTTGGCCAGACTGCTGTCATTATAAAGCCAAATGAGGCTAAAACAAATGCCCTGCCTGCGAGTGCAGGGTTCCAAATATTTAAGCCAAGTCCACCGAATGCTTGTTTCGCTATGGCAATGGAAAATACAGCACCAAATACCACCACATACCAATACGTCTCGCATGAAATCACATACGCAAAGAGTAAGCCTGTGACCACTGCGCTTCCATCAGACAAGGTTATCTTAACTCCGCGCATTTTTTGGCAGATATACTCTGCCGCAATAGCACTAGCAACACTAATTAAAATAACCCATAGAGCTTTGATCCCATGCGCATAAATGCCAACTAAGCCAGCAGGGATAAGAGTGATTGCCACTGTCCACATAATCACTGGAATGCTGATTTTTTTATGAATGTGTGGTGAAGCACTCATTTTATATAATTTTGTTTCTTCAGCTTTTTTTTCAGAAACCGCTTTTGGTGGTTCAGTTACGGTTTTTGCTTCTTCTGCCATTCGCAAATTCCTTAAAGGATGGAGCTGCTTCAGATCTACCCAGTATCAGATACAGCTCATTTCCTATGGTTACGACGCACTATTTTTTTTGCTTTCTGCCTCTGTTTGATCACTTGAGCTTTGCCAAATTTGACCCATTGCACAATCGGGCGATACGCTGGACAAACATAAGTACAAACTCCGCATTCCATACAATCCATGAGATTATACTCTTGTGCCAAATCCACGCGATTGTGTTCTAGCTTAATAGAAAGCTCGCTAGGCACTAATTTCATAGGGCAATGCTCTACACACGATCCACAACGGATGCAATTGGAATATTCTATAGATGGGGATTCTTCCTGTACCAAAATCCCATTCGTGCCTTTAGTAACTGGGACATCCGCTGAATATTGTGAAATGCCCATCATAGGCCCGCCTAGAATGATCTTTTGGCTATTGCCTTTTAATTCTGCAGATCGCAGGATTTTGGAAATTGGTGTGCCAAGTCGTACCAAAAGATTTTGCGGTTTTGCTACGCCTTCTCCTGTGATTGTGAGATACCGTTCTGTCATAGGTTCTTGGCAATACACTGCCTTGTAGATGTAATATGTGGTCATCACATTATGCACCACAACACCTACATCCATAGGCAATCCGCCGGCTGGTACATCCCTGTTGAGAATTGCTTTGATCAATTGCTTTTCTGCACCCTGGGGATATTTCACTTTCAATAGGTGCACGTGGATATCCGAACCATTGCCAGCAGCGGCTTTGATTTTCTCAAATGCGTCGGGTTTATTGGCTTCAATCCCTACATGGATTTCTTTTGTTCCAAGCATGGTTTGAATCAATCTTGCCCCTTTGATGATTTCTTCGGGAAAATCTAGCATGAGCCTATGATCGCAAGTGATATACGGCTCACATTCTACACCATTGATAATCAAAGTATCAATTTTTTTATCCTTGGGCGGTGAGAGCTTGACATGCGATGGGAATGTAGCCCCACCCATACCAGCAATCCCAGCTTCTTTAACAATTTTCACCAATTCTTCAGGTGTTAAATTTGTAATGTTATCCCTGCATTTGGACAAACCATCAGCCCAAGTATCTTGGCCATCAGGTTGAATGATCACTGCATCCACTTTTCGACCTAATGGATGAAGCGCAGGTTCCACAGCAAGAACGGTTCCTGAAGTCGGAGCATGAACTGCACAAGAAACAGCCCCTACTGCTTCTCCAATCACTTGGCCCCGTTTAACCTTGGCGTTTTTTTCTACGACTGGTTTTGCTGGAACCCCAATATGCTGCGACATTAAGCAAACCAATTGCTCAGGTATGGGAAATGTCACAAACGGCTTATCTACAGAAAGATATTTTTGCTCCGGAGGATGGACTCCACCAGAAAATGTCTTCGCCATTTTGTTCGCATTCCTTTCTGAATTCAGGAATATCTGCAACTCCAAATATATCTTAACCCAAGTTGCTAGTTATTCAAAACTTGTAATATATTGTTTGAAAAAGAGTAACAAGAAAAAATAGTGGTTTCATTTCTGGTTCCACATTTTTATAAATAAAGTTCAGTATCAGTTGTGCAGCCTGATACTTATTCATTGCTGCACCAATGGGCAGTTACCTGCCAGTCCGCCGAAGCGGTTGGGCTCCCTGAGCTTGCTATGGGATTACGATAGGGCTTCCAATTGGGAGTTCATCAGAAGGTATCA
>Ga0179939_1054389_pt1 | contig 14760 bp, 1 predicted proteins | sample AD_UKC032_sludge_FD_136009 | JGI IMG/M metagenome (GOLD analysis project Ga0179939, IMG submission 136009) | Active sludge microbial communities of municipal wastewater-treating anaerobic digesters from Illinois, USA - AD_UKC032_MetaT... | ecosystem: Engineered > Bioreactor > Anaerobic >...
CTGATACGACGCAAGGAACGGAAAAGTAGGGTAGAGCCGCAACGGGACGTAACCTTTTCCGCGAACTGCTGTATAACTGCCAAGATCAATAGGCCCTTGCGGCTGAAAATATTAAGGTGTTGCGCCCGGGTCCGGATGGTCCGACTGGACAAGAAAGCAGGGCAGGCACCGGTGAATGGACTGACCATTGCTGCAATCACCCTTGATGGTTCCCTGGAGAACCATGTCGGAGGTGAGATGTTCGCAAAGTGGTCGTGGTGTTGAGAATTTTGGGTCATTTTTTGTAATTTAACCGATTATGTCCTTATTTTGCACCTTAATTACTCTGCACCGCCGTAAGATTTCGGACATCTGCGACATACGAACTGAACGCCTTGCTTATGGAAACCAATAATTTTACCCTAATGAAAGCCAATCATCTGAAGTACATTCAATCAAAGTCTACGCTTATGAAGACAAAGACTACGCGCTCTCGGGCCGGCATGATTGTGACTGTGCTGTTGCTGTCCTTCTGGACGGCCATGGCGGCACCACTCCCTGTCAGCTCGATCCAGCCAACGAACAATGAGTACACGGAGAGCTTCACCAGCACCACAGCTCCTACGGGCTGGAGTCATGGGCAGTTCATGACGTCGGACAATTGGACGTATGGCACACCCTCCGGAGCGATCCCATCCACCTACGGAAGAGGCTGGTACCGTAATGAAACGGCCAAGTCCCCATCCCTTCCGTTGACCGAGTGGTCGTATGTGGATTTCCCGGCCTTCGACTTCTCGAACTTCGTGTTCGACCCGGTCGTTGACCTGGACATCTTCTACAACACCACCAGCGGTTATGGTATGCGGCTCGCTTACACGACCGACAATATCAACTGGTTCCCCGTGGGCGGCCTGAACGATCAGGACGTATACGCCGAGAACTGGTATAATACGGCCGTGATGAACTTCATGGGCGGTCCCGGCTGGAGTGGAAACTCCAATGGCTGGATTGACGCAGTGCATACCCTGACCGGTCTGGCCGGGGAATCCTACGTCGATTTCCGTATGTACTTCGTCGGAGGGAGCAATGCCGACGTAGTGGCTTTCGACAACCTCCACATCTTTGAAAGCTTCGGCGTGGCGATCACTTCAGACGCCACCCAGGTTTCCGATGACCCCGGTTTCTCTATCCAGAACGGCGAATGCATCACCCTCAAGGCTGAGGTTTATGGTAACGTACCCGTGACCAGTATTCACTGGTACTCCATGACCGCCGACCAGGTCAGCGTCAACTCTTGGTGGTGCGACCACATGTATAGCATCGGTGCTGCCATGGGATGCTTCTTCAACGCCCCTCCCTATAGCGGCAACGTTTCCAGCTGGACCTGCGACCTCGTAGGTACCGGGGATTCCATCAATGTATGCCCCGACAGTTCCACCTTCTATTATGCTGTGATCAACAACGGCAGCTTTATGCCTTGCCAGGGTATTGCTACCGCATGGCCTTTCATGCCCGGGTTCTGGTATGACCCGAGCAACTTCGGACCACTTCCTCCCAAGGGCGGTCCGACCTGGGTCTATGCCGGTTCAGCCGTGGCTGTGATCGATCCGCTGGAAGTGGAAGCCGAATATGACGGGTTCACCGTCTGCGATACGGCCACCACCCCGCTCTTCGCCTTCGCTACCGGCGGTGTTCCGCCCTATACCTATGCCTGGAGCCCGACCACCAATCTGGCCCCCACCAATACTGCCGTCGTGTACTCCACCACCAATAATAATATTGTGTATACGGTGACCGTAACCGACGCTCTGGGCAATACCGCCACGGATGATGTAGACATCAGTGTGGTTTCCGGTTATCCCTTCGTCGATATCGTTCCCAACAATGTACTTCTTTGCGAAGGACAGAGCGCCACGCTCTCGGCCTACGGCGGGAGTACCTGGAACTGGTATGTGGTACCTTCCGGCGCCGCTACCTTCTCGGCCACCAACACGGTGACCACCGAGATCACGGCTACCGGCACGCATGCCTCCTTCCAGGTGTTCTGCGACCTCACCTCGAGCTGCGGACCGGCCACGGCCTTCATGACCGTGAATGTGTCCCCGACCCCGGCCGCTCCGACCTTCCTGAATGCAGGCCCCTATGAAGTGTGCTCCACCGATCCCCTGATCGACCTGGCAGCCAGCCTCCAGCCCAGCCCGGCTGGCGGTACCTTCAGCGGCCCTGGCGTATACAACGGGTTCTTCGATCCCAGCCATGCCGCCTCCCTGCCCTTCACGACCTACACATTATATTATACGATCGAAAGCGCCAACGGCTGCCAGGCCGTGGATAGCTTCAACGTACAGGTGTGGCCGAGCTCTACCCCCTTCCTGTTCACTGTTGGCCCCGACACGGTCTGCCTGAACGATGTCACGGTCCATGTGGCCGGCTTCCTCCCGGGCGCCCTGATCCAGGTAAACTGGACCGTGGATGGTGGAAACATCCTCAACGTATTCGGCCCTGACTCCACCGCCGTCCAGATCGAATGGACCACCGTGGGTTCCGGACAGATCCGCGCTGAGTATGTGGGTGCCTACTGCACCAACTACGATACCTTCGATGTAGTGGTTAACCCCCTGCCGGTGTTCTCCATCAAGTCGAACGAAGGCGTAGTGGCGGTGAGCGACACATTTATCTATTGTGAAGAGGATGTAGATAGCCTCTATGCCGATATCATCCCTGGTCTGGGTACCGGCTTCGGCGGGTATGCTGTCGACTGGACAATATATAACGGCATTGGCACCGGCAGCCCGGTGGCCAGCTACACCAATGTGTACGGCCTCCCGGAAAGCCCGGCATACAACCCCAACGCTTACCCGACGGTGCAGTACTGGACGGTGACCGCTACCCTGCTTGACTCAAGCACCGGTTGCTATGCCTATGACACCGCCTATGTAAAGGTATTCCCCCTGCCCGAGCCGGAAATCATGGCCCAGGGTCCGGATGCCGATACCCTCTTCATCTGCGCCAACGAATGTGGCAAGGTGTATGAAGCCAACGATTACGATAGCTATGTCTGGTTCGTGGATGGAACCAAGGTGGCTGAAACCTCCGATACCCTCGAGGTTTGCGGCGCTGACTTCACCGCACCGGATACTTTCGAAATCATGGTGATCGCCTTCAGTGCCGACGGATGCTCCGATACGGCCTACATTGATGCCGTGGTCTGGGTTACCCCGACCCCCTTCGCCCTGATGAACGATGGCGACCTGACCTTCTGCTGGAATACCACCGGTCCTGAGCTCTATCTTGACAGCTCGCAGGTGGGCATCAACTACCAGCTCTATCGCGATGGTGCTACCGTGGGTGCACCCCTGGCCGGTGACGGCGACTCCATCACCTGGGGCAACTTCAACATCCCTGGTGATTATTATGTACATGCCGTGAATACGGTGACCGGTTGCGAAGACTGGATGCTCGACACCCTGACCCTGGTCAGCGATACCATCGTGATCGACCTGCTCAGCGAGTTCAGCCAGGTGTGCGAAGACTTCACCAGTCGCATGACGGTGGACTTCACGCCTTCCGATACCACTGGTTATGGTCCCTTCACCTTCGACTGGGATCCGGATGCCAAGTTCACTCCCGATGGTTATGGCACTGGCCTGGCCCTCCCGGGTGATGTGGATACCTGGTATTATGTGACCGTGATCGGCACCGATCCGCTCTGCCAGGCTACCGACAGCTTCTTCCTGACCGTGCTCCAGGGCCCCGAGCCCAGCATCGGCGACAGCGCCAACAGCATCGCCAAGGTTAGCGATACCACCATCTGCCTGTTCTCCTCGATTGACCTGCAGGTGAGCTGGGTGCTGGGCGACGCCGCGGTGACCAGTGTGGTTTGGAGCCCCCTGACCGAGATCACCCCGGGTGCCATCAATGGCAACATCGCCGGTGTGAACATCGCCGCTACCGCTCCGCGTACCTATAGCGTAACGGTAACCGACGCCAACGGTTGTACCGGTGTGGACAGCGTGAACGTGTTCGTGAGCGCAGCCCCCATCGTCAATATCAATAACAATGTACCGGCCAGCGTATGCCCCGGTTATGATACTACCCTGACGGCCAACGTGCCCTTCGGCACCGGTCCGTTCACTTACACCTGGAGCACCACCGAGACCACCGCTTCGATCAACGTGACCCCGGCTGCTACCACCACCTATTATGTGACCGTATTCGATGCCGGTCTGGGTTGCTATGGATACGATTCCATCACCGTGGAAGTATACGCCGCCCCCACCATCGACATGAACGGCCCCTACCAGAGCTGCATCTGGGGTGAGATCAACTTCAATCCCATCGTAACTGCCAGCCCGGCCATCGTGAACATTGCCTGGAGTGAGAGCCCCAGCAACCCGACCACGGGCCTGAGCATCGCCAACACCATCAACCCCACGGTAACCCTGGCTGGTGTAAACAACGGGATCTATACCTTCTACCTGGAAGTAACCGATGCCAACGGCTGTGTGGCTGAGGACTCTGTGAATGTCACGGTAACCCCGGGCCCGAGCATCAGCGCTGGTGCTGACCAGTACATCTGCGAAGGCACCACGGTACAGCTGGCCGGAAGCGGCGGCGGAACCTATGCCTGGTTTGATGCCCCCGGTTACGACAGCCTCAACCTGATCGCTACTACAGCTTATGTGAGCGTCACTCCGCTGACGACCACCACCTATTACCTGCGCGTCAACCATGACAGCTGCGGCCCGGCCGTATCGCAGGTGACCGTCTACGTACACCCGGCTACCCCCGTGTTCTTCGACGGACTGGGAACCAGCTATTGTGAAGTGGATGGTCCGGTGACCCTGACCAACATCAGCCCGCTGGGTGGTACCTGGAGCGGTGAAGGCGTGGTGAACGGTGTGTTCTATCCGACCAATGTCACTACCCTGGATGCCCCCATCACCATCACCTATACCTATGCCGACAGCAGCGCCTATCCGCTCTATCCGGTATGTGAGTATGAGCACAGCATGACGACCACGGTATGGTCGAACCCGACCGTAACCATCGGTACGGTGGCCCCGGTTTGCGCCGACGCTGCCAGCTTCCCGGTGACCAACTTCAACGGCATGCCTGCCGGCGGTACCTATGAGATCAACGGCGTGGCTACGGTAACCGTGAACCCCGCTACCCTGGGTGCCGGTACGCACAACGTATGGTACTTCTACACCAACGTCCATGGCTGCACCGACAGCGCTTCAACGACCTTCACCGTATGGCCCCTGCCGATCAAGCAGCAACTGTTTGCCGTCAGCCCGACCAATGGTGGTCACTTCTGCGATGGCGACAGCGCCGAGATCTACATGAATGCCTCCGAAGCTGATGTGGTCTATGACCTCTACCTGGATGGTGGCATCGTCACCTTCTACAACGTAGCTACGGTCAACGGTACAGGTGGTTACCTGAGCTTCGGCAAGTTTGCCGGCGATGGCGACTACTATGTGATCGGTACCAAGATGGTAACCGGCTGCACCGACGTGGCCAGCGATACCGTAACCCTGATCAAGGAAGAGCGTCCGCAGCAGTACAACCTCATCGTGAGCAACGGTGGACATTACTGTGAAGATGGCGCCTGCGAAACCGGTCCCTGCACCGGCGTTCAGATCGGGATGTATGCTACCAACCCTGAGGATCGTTATGATCTGTACAAGAAGGGAAGCCCGGATGTGCTCGTGGCTACCATGATGGGTAACGCCATTTCCGGAACCGGTCAGTGGTTCCCCGGAACCTTCACCGCCGGCCAGTACTATGTGATCGCCTATGACATCAGCACCCCGGCCAACTGTCCGAAGGAAATGCTTGACGTTGTAACCGTGACCATGGATCCCAAGCCGCTGGTCAAGACGCTGACCAAGAACAACGTATGCCAGTGTCCTCACGAATCGACGATCATCAGCATCGTGGGTTCGGCTGAGCCTACCGTATACTATGTGCTGTACGATCCTTCCATGAACCCTGTGGATACCATTACGGGTACGACAAGTTTTGCTCCGGTGAAGCCGGTTGGTATCTATACCGTGATCGCCTACAAACCCAGCAACGGTACTAACCCCTGGTACTTCGGAAGCAGCCTGCTGCCCAACGGCAACTGGTCGACCGTATGCGTACGTAACCTGGGCACGATCGAGGTATGCGAATACATCTACGCTTCTGTGGATGCCCTGCGCACCAACGACCTGACCCCGGCTACCCCGCACAGCCTGACCATTGATGGCGGTGACGAGGCTTACCTGGCCGTTGACGTGACCGTGGACAGCCAGCCGCACAGCTTCCAGTGGCAGATGAGCACCACCGGTGGCAGCACCTGGGTGAATGTTCCGGCTACGGCTCCTTACTACGGTGCCACTACCGACAGCCTCTGGATCGACCCGGTAGCTTACCCGTCCATGAAGGGTTACAAGTTCCGTTTCGTGGTGTTTGCCCATTGCGGCAACGACACCTCGGATGTGATCACCCTCGAGGTACGTCCTGAAGTGAGTGTATACGCTGGTATGCCGATCCTGCCCAAGGGTCCGTCCACCTATAATGGTGCCGACAGCGTACAGTGCTCCAACGACATCGTGATCCCCATCTATGCCGAGCACCTCGACAGCCTGGGATCCCTGTCCCTGTCCTTCCTGTTCGACTACATGCAGATGCAGCTCGATACCAGCGTGGGTACCGGTCTGTCGAAGGGCTTCACCAACATCCATCCGCTGCTTGCTCCGTCCTTCCAGGGTGGTACCAGTGCAGCCGGCAGGATCAGTTTTGGTGCCTTCAGCATCAACCCGATCAACCTCGGCCCGAGCGCAGTGCTCTGCAACATCCACTTCAAGATGGGGAACAATGGCGGCTTCAGCCTGCTCGAGTGGGATCTGCTCACCGGCGGCGCCTGCCAGATTACCAGCCCGGATCCGTATGACCTGAAGGTACATTACTTCGATGGTCAGGTCCGCGGCCTCAAGCTCCCCGTGCCTAATGTGAACATCATGCCCAATCCGATCTGTGAAGGTGACGTGCTGACGCTTGACGCCTCTCCGTACAGTCCTGAAATGGATCCGGATGGCAATCCTGTGGCCGGTTACTGGGTGCTGCCGAACGCAGCCCGCGGTGTGGCCGGGTACATCTTTGCCGATGATACCACCTTCACTGCAGTTCTTGCTGATGAAGGCACCTACAGCTACTTCGTGACCGACAACAACGGTTGTGCACACGATACTTCCTTCTTTGTCCAGGTTAACCCGCTGCCGGAGCTATTCAACGTGATCGGTGGTGGAGAGGCTTGCGTCGGTGGCGCTGTTGAGATTGGTCTCGATGGTTCCCAGGTAGGCGTGAAGTATTACCTGATGTACAATGGTAATGTATGGCACCCCGCCGGATACCCGGCTTACGTGATCAACGGTACCGGTGACTCCATCACCTTCGGTCCGGTGAGCCTCGGCAACCAGGTCCTCGGCACCCACGTATTTACCGTGATGGCCATCGACACCACTGAGCCTACGATGTGCGACATCTACATGGACGGTTATGCTACCGTGAAGATCGACCCCGTTCCCTTTGCCTTTGACCTGCGTGTGATCGACAACGGCCTCGCCGTGATCAGCGGAGACTATTGCGAAGGTACGGGTGGTCTGCCGGTGCGCCTCACCGGTTCGCAGATCGGCGTGCGCTATGAACTGTGGTATGCTCCCTATTGCTGCAACTGTCCCGATACCATGATCACTGCAGTAAATGGCACGGGCAGCCAGATCAGCTTTGGCTACCAGACCCTGCCTGGGTACTACCACGTACGCGCCTATTACTATCAGACCAATACGATGTGCGACAATTACATGAAGAATTGTGTGTACATCAGCATCAACCCGCTGCCTACGGCTACCATCAGTGGTACCGCTTCCATCTGCTACGGACAGTCGACCAACCTGACCCTGAACTTCACAGGCAAGGCTCCGTTCACTGCCGTGATCAACGGTGTGACCTACAACACCATGACCAGCAGCCTGGTCATCCCGGTGAGCCCGCTGAGCACGACCACCTATTATGTGAACTCTGTGACCGATGCCAACGGTTGTGTACAGACCTACACCACCCTGGGTGTGACGGTGACCGTTAACCCGCTGCCGAACGCAGACGCCAGTTACTTCATGAGCACCCCCTGCGTTGGACAGACGCTGCAGTTGAGCGCACTACCGGGAGCCATGAGCTACCAGTGGAGCGGTCCCAACAGCTTCACCTCCAGCCTGCAGAACCCGGTGATCAATAATGTAACCACCGCCAATGCCGGAACCTATTACCTGACGGTGACCAACACCGTAACGGGTTGTGTGAACTACGACAATGTTACTGTCAATATCTACAGCCTGCCCGTAGCTTATGCTACCGGTGATGTAGTTTGCGTAGGTGACATGATCGACATCAGCGGCCAGTACAGCTATTCGACCAGCAGCGCCAGCATCGTGGATTACATTTGGTCTGGTCCTGCCGGCTTCGCCAGCGGCGCCGCAGATACCACCTTCGGTCCGGCTACCCTCGCCATGGGCGGCACCTACAGCCTCACGGTTGTGGATAGCTACGGCTGTATGGCCTCTACGACCACTACCGTAACCGTACACGCCCTCCCGGTAGCCAATGCCGGTCAGGATGTGGAGATCTGCTTCGGTGACACGACAACGCTGACCGGAAACGGTGGCGATGCCTATATCTGGAGTGACGGTGTGAGCACCTGGAACACCCAGAGCATTGCTGTGGCTCCGGCCTATACAACCACCTATTACCTTACAGTGATCGATCACCATGGACAGGTAAGCTGCGAAGATTATGATACTGTAGAAGTAACGGTCAACCCGCTGCCCGAGCCCTATGTGCTGACGCGCGATGGCATCTACTGCTTCGGTTGCTTCGGCATCCCCGTGAACCTCGTGTACAGCGATTCCACTGTGAACTATGTACTGTACTGGAAAGACCTCCAGAGCGGAAGCACCTGGGTGGCCGTGGATACCCTCCTGGGTGTTAACGATACCCTTTACTTCGGCGACCTGGAAGTTCCGGGATACTACAAGGTGCTGGGCGTGAACGTCCTGACCGGTTGCGAGAACTGGATGTCCAATGAGATCCTCATCGGCACCCGTCCTGCCCCGACCGTATCGATCAATGATATCGACGTATGCGCTGATGCCTGCGAAGATATGCTGGTCACCCTGACGGGTCTGCCGCCCTTCAAGATCCACTACACCACGGGTGTGGTCGAGACCTTCAACACCGGCGACCTGACCTATGTCGGTCTGGTGAACAATATCGAAACCTGGACCTATACCATCCAGATCTGCGGCAGCAGTGCCCCGGCCTACATTGGTATTGATCTCGTTGAGGACAGCGTATGCTTCCGCAATGGTGACACAGCCATGGTCGAGGTTCTCCCGCTGCCTACGGTATACGATGTGAACGGTGGTGGTTACTACTGCAACATCGGGATCCCGGTGGGTCTGGCCGGAAGCCAGCTGAATGTAAGCTATGTACTGTATCTCAACAGCAACCCGATCGACACGATCGCTGGCACGGGTGCAGCCCTCACCTTTGGTCCGCAGACCCAGGTAGGTATGTATACTGTACTGGCTGTGAATGATGTGACCGGTTGCGACGAATACATGAACGGATACGCTGAGATCACCAGTGGTACGCTGCCGACCGTATACAATGTTTATGGTGACGGCTTCTATTGCGCCGGCGATTCCAGCGAGATCTGGATGAACTACAGCCAGGTCGGTGTGACCTATGAACTGCTGCTCTTCGGCATCAGCACCGGAGTCCAGGTTGACGGAACGGGTGGCCAGATCAGCTTCGGCCATGTGACCGTACCTGGTGAGTACACGGTACAGGGTATCGATGACGTGACCCATTGCATCAGTCTGATGAATGGCACGATCCTCGTGGGTATCCGTCCGCTGCCGACGGCCAATGTGAGCGGCAACGCCACCATCTGCAAGGGCCAGAGTTCACTGATCACCGTGACCCTGACCGGTACGCCTCCGTTCTACTTCAGCATGAACGGTGTGGGCTACACCACCAACAACTATGTATGGACGCAGAACTTTGCTCCGCTGACCACTACGACCTATACGGTGAGTGTGGTTGAGGACCTGTATTGCGACAATACCGGTGGCAGCTCCGCCACGATCACGGTCAGCCTGCCGACCCCGTACACCATCACCGGTGGTGGGGTGTACTGTGCCGGTGACGCCGGTAAGGTGGTCGGTCTGAACGGTTCCCAGAACGGGGTGACCTATGCACTCTATGTGAATGGTGTGGCTACTGGCCAGACCATGGCCGGTACCGGTGCTGCCATCAGCTTCGGTCTGCAGACTGCAGCCGGCGTGTACAGCATCATCGGCACCATCGACGCCAACCAGTGTACTGGTCCTATGACGGGTACCGTGACCATCTCCATCAACCCGCTGCCCACCGTTTACAACGTAACTGGTGGTGGTGAGTGCTGCCTTGGCTGCACCGTCCTGTATGTGGGTCTGGACGATACCGAGAACAACCCGAATATTCGCTACGAGCTGTGGCGCAACGGGGTGCTCTACAACAACGCCCTCTTCCCGCCCAAGTACGGTACAGGCAATGCTATCCAGTGGGGTTATATGACCCAGGCCGGCACCTATACCATCCGCGCCGTGAACGAGGTCACCGGTTGTGCTACCTTCATGAATAGCAGCGCCGTATGTTACTTCTACCCGATTCCCGCAGCCAACATCAGCGGTGGTGGTACGGTATGCGAAGGCGAGCCTGTGAGCTTCACCGTGAACTTCACTGCCGGTACCGCACCGTTCTCCGTACTGGTGTACGAGAACAGCGACACTCTGCAGTACTTCACCGGGATCATGAGCAATACCTTCACCTATACTACCAGCAGCCTGGCTGCCGGCACCTACACCTATCAGATCGTGGAAGTGGCTGACTCACTTTGCTTCAATACCGCTACCGGTTCTGTAAGCATTACCGTCAATCCTCTCCCGACCGTCAGCCTGAACTATCTGCCCAGCGACTACTGCGTGGACGCACCGGCCGATACGCTGGATATGGGTATGCCTGGCATGGGTAGCTACACTATCGACGGGGTGGCCGCCACCTGGTTCGATGCCGCAGCCCTTGGCGTGGGAAGCCACACCGTGGTTTACACCTATACCAACAGCAATGGTTGCACGAACAGCGTGAGCAAGGTGGTTGATGTCAACGCCCTGCCAACCTGCGATGTGACCGGTGGTACCTATTGCATCGATGCCCAGAGCTTCGCCCTGACGACTGGCACGCCTGCCGGCGGTGTATATTATGTGAATGGTGTGGTGGCTACCAGCTTCAACCCGGCCAGCTATGGCGTGGGTGCCCATGCCCTCACCTATGTCTATACCGATGGCAACGGTTGTGTCTGCACCTCGGTGGATACGATCTATGTGATCAACCTGCCCAACGTAAGCATCACTCCGGTGCCGGCACTCTGTGCCAATGGCAGCGCCGTGACGCTGGTTGGCTCCCCGGCCGGTGGAGTATTCTCCGGTACCGGCGTGGTTGGCAACACCTTCGATCCGACCCTGGTTACCCCGGGTGCCAGCTACACCATCAGCTATGCTATCTCGGTGGGTGTGTGCGCCAACACGGCAACCACCTCCATCTATGTGAATGTCCTGCCCGCCGACGTGAACATGTCGGGTGACACCCTGGTGTGCGAGTATACCAACCAGGAAGTGTTCCTCGATGCTACCCAGGCCGGCATTACCTATCAGCTCTACAGGAACGGCAACATCATCAATGGCCAGCTCCTGACGGGTACCGGTAATCCGATGTCCTTCGGTGTACAGTCGCAGCCGGGTGTTTACACTGCCTATGCTTACAATCCGGCCACGGGTTGCGGACGCTTCCTGACGGACGACGTGACCATCAGCTGGATCCCGCTGCCGACGGTTGCTACCGTGGGTAATGGTACGCATTGCATTGGTGAGAGCACCTCGGTAACGTTCAACTTCACCGGAACCCCGCCCTTCACCCTGGAATACAAGGCCAATGGCGTGGACTACAGTGTAAGCGGCATCATGGGCTACTCCTATGTGCTGAACTTCACCAACCTGCAGAACAACATCGCGATCACCGACGTGTCGATCATCGACGTGACCTGTTACAATGATGGTAATGATGTCTTCATCACCGTCCTGCCTTCGACCGCTACGTTCAACGTAACCGGTGGTGGTTCGTACTGCGCAGGTAGCGCTGGCGTGGCCGTTGGCCTCGACAACAGCACCTCCGGTGTGATCTACGTCCTCTACAAGAACGGCATCGCCACTACGAATGCTGTAGTTGGAACGGGTTCGGCCATCAGCTTCGGTCCCCAGACCGCGGGTACCTATACCGTGGTGGCTACCGGTGCAGGCAACTGCCAGACCACCATGGTGGGTAGCGTACTCGTGAGCGAGATCGCTGTACCTACGGTTGGTATTGCAGGTGACAATTCAATCTGCGAAGGCGAGCAGGTTACCCTGACCGCTTCGGGTGCTACCAGCTACACCTGGAATACCGGTGCCACAACCGCAGCGATCAGCGTCAGCCCGACGACGACTACCACCTACTATGTCACCGGAACCAATGGTACCTGTGATGCTACCGCCAGCTTCACCGTTGTAGTGAACAGCCTGCCGACCGTGACCATCGACCCGGTGAATGCCAGCATCTGCCTGGGTACCGATGTTGACCTGACGGCCAGCGGCGCAGTGTCCTATGTATGGAACACCGGCGCTACCACTGCCAGCATCAATGTGATCCCGACGGGTACCACCACATATTATGTGACGGGTACGAATGCCGCCGGTTGCACGGATGTGGCCATGGTAGAAGTCGTGGTCTTCACCAACCCGACCCTGAGCATCGCTCCGAGCGCTCCGGCCATCTGCGTAGGTGACGATGTGACCCTGACGGCCAGCGGCGCCACCAGCTTCGTGTGGAACAATGGTGACCTGACGGCTGCTACGACCGTGGCTCCGACGACCACCACTACCTACACCGTGACCGGAACTGTTGCCGGCGGCTGCACTGCTACCGCTTCCGTAACGGTAACCGTGAACGCTCTGCCGACGGTCAACGCCGGTACCGATGTGACGATCTGCCAGGGCGCCAGCACTATGCTGACCGCTACAGGTACCGCCACCAGCTATGTATGGACCGGACTCTCCGGCAACCCGACCACTGTGACCCCGAGCGTGACCACCACCTACACTGTAGTGGGGACCAATGCCGCCGGATGTACCGCAGCAGATCAGGTGACCGTAACCGTGGCTGCTCCGCAGGCTGTGGATGCCGGTGCCAACCAGACCATCACGGCTGGTAACTCCGCTACCCTCACCGCTTCTGTAACTGGTGGCAGTGGCAGCTTCGGCTACCTCTGGACCCCGGGTAACCTGACCGGTGCCAGCGTAGTCGTGAGCCCGACCAGCAACACCACCTACACTGTAGTAGTGACCGACCTCGTCTCCGGATGCGTTGTCAGCGATAACGTAACCGTTGAAGTGATCAGCGTCATCGGTAACATCGCCGGTAACGTGACCTACAAGAACGCTGCCGGTACTCCGATGTCGAATACCCCCGTGGTCCTCTACAACGGGAGCACCGTAGTAGCCAGCACCACTACCGATGCCAATGGTGACTACACCTTCAGCAACGTGTATGGTGGTAACTATACCGTCGTCGCTCAGCCGAACAAGGCTTGGGGCGGTGGTAACTCCAACGACGCTCTGCTCATCCTGAAGCACTTCTCGAACATCCCGCCGGCACTGACAGGTCTCAACCTGGCCGCCGCCAACCCGAACGCAACGGGTGGGGTTAATGCTACCGACGCTCTGCTCGTGGCACAGCGCTTCGTGAATCTCATCACCTCCTTCGCTGGTGGTAACTGGGTTTCCGATGCTGCACCTGTGACCATCTCCGTGGCAGGTACCGTAAGTGGTGTTGATGTTCAGGTACTCTGCATGGGCGACGTGAACGGCTCCTTCACCCCGGCTGCCAAGGCCACCGTTAATGTGATCAACAGCGGTGTGATGGAACTGAAGTCATTCGAAACCATTGAGCTCCCGGTTTCCGTAAGCAAGGAAATGACGGTTGGCGCGATCTCCCTCGTGCTCGACTATCCGGTAGACGCAGTTGAGGTGGAAGGAGTCCTGCTGGGTACTGAGGCATCCAGCAGCCTCCTCTACACCGACAACAACGGCGAACTGAGGATCTCCTGGTACAATACTACCGCTCGTCAGCTTAACGCTGGTGAGGCCCTGGTCACCCTGAAGCTCCGTGTTAAGGACCTCAACTATCTCCTCAGCGAGAGCATTGAGATTTCCACCAATGCCGAGAGCCAGCTGGGTGACGTCAATGCACAGGTCTATGAGAACGTGAGCCTGGTGGTTCCGAAGCTCACGGTGGCTGTGGAAGAGTATGCTATCAGCAACTTCCCGAACCCGTTCAATGAAGCAACGCAGTTCGAATACAGTCTGCCGGAAGCCGGTACCGTTAGCCTGAAGGTGTTCAACATGCTCGGTGAGCAGGTGAGCGCCCTGGTGAACAACCTGCCCCAGGAAGCTGGTAACTACAAAGTGGAGTTCCGTGCCGTCAACCTGACCCCCGGCAACTACACCTACCGCTTCGAGGTACAGGGCGAAAGCCGTCAGTTCTCCAAGACTGGTGTCATGGTCCTTACCCGCTAAGAACAGCGGATGAAATGAGAAGAGC
>Ga0179939_1174616_pt1 | contig 13199 bp, 10 predicted proteins | sample AD_UKC032_sludge_FD_136009 | JGI IMG/M metagenome (GOLD analysis project Ga0179939, IMG submission 136009) | Active sludge microbial communities of municipal wastewater-treating anaerobic digesters from Illinois, USA - AD_UKC032_MetaT... | ecosystem: Engineered > Bioreactor > Anaerobic >...
GGGAAAAATTGCAGAAATATTTAAATAATTTTAGTAATTAAAAAACTCCAATTTTTTGATACGTATATTCGCTCGTGTATTTTGAAAGGCATCTAGGAATTATGAGTCAGAAAGAATCCCTCACCACCCGGTTGGAACGTCAAGTTCAACCTCCCTCTTTGACTGTTCAACTTTGTTGTTTATTCCTGCCTTTTGTTTCTACGGCTGTCATTCTTTTAATTTTTTCCTTACTATGGGGAAAAGAAAAAGTTGGAGAATTGGCAGGGCTCAGTGTAGCATCTTTCGTTGGATTCGGAAAATTCATTGTGTTTTTGCCATTATCAGGCAAGCTCAACTATTCGCCATGGTTCTTAGCCGGTATGGTCAATTACATGGATTTAATGACCGCATTCATTGTCACCTATAATCTTCATTTACTCAATAAAATTCCCAAAATAGGCCCAAAGCTTAAGGACATTCGCAAAGACTGCTATTATTTACTTCAATCTAGCCCTTGGATGCGTAGAGTAGCTTCCACTATGGTCGTTCTTTTTGTTGCTTTTCCTGTATCAGGCACAGGCGCGATTGCAGGATCATTTCTTGCCCTCTTGCTAGGGCTTCCGCGTGTGCTTACGGTGATTATGATTGGAATTGGAGGATTTTTAGGCTCTTATGGTATGGCATTAGGAGCTATTTTGATTGGCGAAAATCTCAAAGGTTTGATTGAAAATTGGATTGTTTCCAGTGTGTTAGCCGCTATTTTGATTGCTTTGATTGTTTGGGCATCTTGGAAAATGAAAAAGATGATCCGCGAGCAAAAAGAGAAAGAGCTGGCAGAAGAAAAAGCAAAGTTAGAAAATACTCCATAGTGATTTGATTTTATTCTTGACGAACTGTATGATTTGAGCTACAATCAAATCATACAGTTTATGTTATCAATTTCAAAACTACTTTTGTTTTCCAAAAGGAGAAATACCCCATGCCACAACCTACTTCGGCTCCTGTGGTCAAAGGTGGACAATTTTTAACGTTCCGCTTAATGAAAGAAAAATATGGCATTGAAATTCTTAAAGTACGCGAAATAATCGGAATGATTGATATTACTCCAGTACCTCAAACACCTCCTTTTGTTAAAGGTGTGATCAATCTACGTGGAAAAATTATTCCTGTTGTGGATCTCAGAATTAAATTTGGAATGGACTCCACAGAATATAGCAAAGAAACTTGCATGATTATTGTGGATTTGAAAGCTAAACAAGTCGCGCTCATTGTAGATGCAGTCCATGATGTGGTTGATCTCAAAAGTGACAACATTGATGAGGCCTCTTTTGGCATCCAAATCAATACTGAATTCATTAGCGGCATCGGCAAATTAGGGAGCGAAGTCGTTATTTTGCTCCAAATTGACCGTATCTTAAGCAGTGAAGAATTCGTTGCAGTCAACACCCTTGGAGCATAGCATTCATTTTCGGAATAGATCATGGAAGAGGCAGAAAAAAGCGATATTTTTTTAAAACCATTGCATGACGCTGAATATCAATATTTACGTGAATTAATCTACCAATACTCTGGCATTAACTTGCACGAAGGCAAACGTGAATTAATACGGGCCAGACTTTGCACTCATCTCAAAAAATTAGGCATAGATTCCTTTCGTGAATATTGCAATTACTTAAAACAGACAGCATCTGCAGATGAAATCAATAAACTTTTGAATATCCTCTCGACCAATATGACTCAATTTTTTCGAGAAAAAGCCCATTTTGATTTTTTAGCAAACGTGCTTCCTGAAATGATTCAACGCAGGAAAAAGCAAGGAAGTGCGCGTTTAAGACTATGGAGTACGGCTTGCTCAAGTGGAGAAGAGGCATATTCATTAGGCATTATTGTACAAGAGACCTTGACAGAAGTTTCTGGCCATGTAGATGTCAAAATATTGGCGACTGATATTTCATCTGGGATTTTGGAGCGAGCGATCCTTGGAAAATACAGCAAAGAACGGATGCAAGATGTTCCTCCCCATTGGCGGGCTAAGTATTTTAAGGCCGCGAGAGATTCATACATCGTAGATATGCCTTTAAAGAATTTGATCCAATTTCGGCATTTAAATGTTGTAGGTCCATGGCCCTTCAAAGGGCCATTCGATATAATTTTTTGTCGAAATATGATGATCTATTTCGATAAAGCAACTCAACAAAATTTAGTAGAACGGTTTTCTGAGTGCCTTCAAGAAGATGGGCTTTTATTTTTAGGGCATTCGGAGAGCTTAGTTGGATTTGCCCCTAACTTAAAATATGTGATCCCAAGTGTCTATAGAAAGGTTTAAGAAAATAATTTATACTTTATTATACACATTCAAAATTTATTCTGTTGAGGAGGATTGCGGTGTATTTGGAATTAGCAAGAAAGTATCTGCAAAAAGCCCGAGCGGCAACAGGGAGCAGCAAAAAATATTTTGCAAATTTATGCCAAGTGTGTCTGGCCAAACAAGCTGCTAAGCCAGCAGATATTGGAACCACACCTCAAGAATTGGCTAAATTACAGGATGTGGCAGAAAAGAAAACTGCCGGTGCTCGTACTCAAAGGCTTCAAGCACCCTTGGAAACGTGCAAAAAATATTTGCAGCAATGCCGCGCTGCTCAAGGCGCATCGCGACAGTATTATGCCAATCTTTGTTTGTCGTTTTTGGCAAAATTTGCCATTGATGCTAAGGAAATCGGTAGCAACATGCAAGAGTTATACGGCCTACAAAATAAGGGATTTTTAGAAAGTGCAATCAATTATTTGCTGGAGGCCCGTAATGCTACAGGAACCCGACAAAAATGCTATGCTGATCTTTGCTGGGATTACTTGGACAAAGCAAAAGCAAAGCCTGAAGATATTGGTTCATCTGAAGAAGAACTCACTAGAATGAGCCGTTAAAAAAGGAGAGCAACTCGATGAGTCATGTGCTCATAGCAGACGATTCCCCATTTATGCGACGGGTTCTGAAAGAGATTCTTACAGAAGGCGGTTACACTGTAGTTGCCGAGTGCCAAAATGGGCAAGAAGCTATCAAAAGTTATCAAGAGCAAAAACCTGATTTGGTACTGTTAGATTATAATATGCCTAGCTTGAATGGGATTGAGGCAGCAAGAACCATTTTACAGCAAGACAGCGCTGCATGTATTGTAATGGTTACAGCAATTGGCAGCAAAAAACGCATTTTAGAAGCTCTTCGTATTGGAGTCAAAAACTACATCACTAAACCATTTGAAAATAGCAGCTTTTTAAACACGATTGGCAAAGTTTTAGGCCCTAAAGCACCTATTAAAGCACGAGCGAATGAGATGCAAGATGCAGAGTTCCAAGTTATTGGCAGCTTCTTTGGACAATATCTTCTTCAAAAAGGACTTTTGACCAAAGACCAACTGTTGGATGTCTTGGAGATTCAGAACACTGTCAACCGCAAGGCAGGTCAAATTGCTGTGGATGATGGATTGCTTTTGCCCAAGCATGTGGAGATGGTTCTTCGTATGCAAAAGCGTGTGAATAAATATTTCGGGCAACTCGCAATTCAGATGGGATTCCTCACTACAGATCAAGTAAATATTGTTTTGGATAAACAAAAAGAGCATTACCTAGATGTAGAAGAAATCATTGTGCGAGAGAAAATTTTACCTGTTGATCTTGTTCAAAAAGAGCTTCAAATTTTTAAGAGCATGAGCGAAGAAGATCAAGGCGTATTTAATATGCAGTGGGTAAGCAAACACATCCAAAACGGTTTTGTTTATGAATTTTTCATTGAGCAAACAATGAAATTACTAATGCGCTTGGCGGGCATCTTTGTGATGGAAGGCGAATGCCATTTTGACTCCAAGAAAAAGTTCACATCCTGTGGTATTTTAATCAAAGTTTCTTTGGCTGGTGACAGCCATTGGTCATATTTTTTAAACCTGAGTGATGAGCTAGCACAAGAAATCGCTCATGCTATGATAGAAACCGACAATTGCGACAATACAGGCGACCTTGCAATAGAAGCAGCGAACGAGTTTGCCAATATTTCGTGCGGCAATGCGTTAGCCAAACTAGATGTCAAGGGAGTCAAATTGGATATTACTCCGCCAATCACAAAAAGAATTCCTAGAGGTGAGCCTTTATCTTTTACTGACAAAGAGCAGGTATTGTGTGTTCCTATTTTAGTTCCAGAAGGCGAAATGGAATTACTGATTGCTGGCGTAGAAATTTTCCGCCCAGTTGAAGTGAAATAAGCTTCCAGCAAAATTGAAAGGAGACGATCTTGCCCAAGATATATCTTTCCATGCCAAATGATCCTAACATATCGCAAATTCGGGATGGTATTCAATCTGTTTGTAACAAATTAAGCCTTGAAGTTTTTCCTCCCAACCCCCAGGATTGGCAAGTTTGCATTGCCAATTCAGCCATTATTATCGTTGACATAACACCTGTTCCAGATTCTATGTTTTTGATTTTTCAGATGGGGTATGCATCCCGCTCTGAAAAGCCTATTTTGCTGATTGCGAACCAAACAAGCACTCCGCCTAATTTAGGACAACAAAATGTCCTCAAATATAATTTAGAAAATGTTTCTGATTTTATAGCCCAATTTGCGGCTAATATAGTAGCAGTTTGCCAGACGCAGCGTATTCGATACCAAAAGTATCCGAATATGCCAGACGCAACTGCAATGCAACCCTTACCAATTCTATTACCTGGAAATATGCGTGTGGAAAATTATGTAGCTCTGGCTGATAATTTTGTTGATGCACATCAATATGAGGAAGCATATCAAGAATATACTCGCGCAATCTTATATTTAGGGCAACAAAGTAATCTAGCAGCTTCGCATGCTTATATTCTCTTTAAACGCGGTTTTGTAGCCAAAAGAATTGGCCATCTAGAAAATGCTTTGGATGACTATAATGCGGCTATCCAACTGAAAGCAGATTACCTAGATGCTTACATAGCGCGTGGATTAGCCCTTTCGGAAATCCGTCGTTATGACGACGCTATCCAAGATTTTAAGAAAGCTGCGGAATTGAAACCTGATTTTACTCGTGTTTATGTGCTTGCTGGAATGATGCAACGGCTCAACCACAATTATGATGAGGCTATGGCTCAATTGAATAAAGCCATTGAACTCAACCCTGAATTCCATGAAGCATTTTATCAACGTGGAATTCTGCACAGCGATCTTCAAGACTTAGATAAAGCACTGGCAGATTTTAGCCAGGCAATTACATTAAATGTTAAATACACAGATGCCTATATTAAACGAGGGCTTCTGTATCTACAGTCGCAAAAATATGATTTAGCTTTAGTAGATTTTAATAAAGCCATCGAGCTTTCCGCAGACAATGTAGAAGCGTATCAATATCGAGGGCAAACATTATTTGAAAAAGGATACAAAGAGTTCCACGAACAAGCCATTCGAGATTGGCAAAAAGCCATTGAATTAGGCCATCCAGATGCTCGTGCCCTGGAAGAAAAAATACGCATCACTAGCAAGACCATCTAACATGCTTGATACCCATCTGCAAAAAATAGCAAAAAAAATAGGCGCATCAGAGCAAAGTGCTCTAATGCGCCCATAAGGAGATGCCAATTCAACAACATCTAAAGTTGCAAATGATGCAAAGCTTGTTGATGAAACCTTTTTGGGTCTTTGCATGAGATGGTTGATTTTGTCCTTGGCTATTTTGTTTATTTGTGAAATTTGTAGAACCATTTTTTAATGAGATTGGCCACTTTTTCTTGTGCAGAGAATCAGGCTACGGTCGCCAGGCTGACCACAGATTTGGCCATCTTTGGCAGCATTCAAAATGGCTTCAGCATTGTTTTCATCATGATTTTGCAAAATTGGATCCATTGTTGCTTTAAATTTGATACGGTCTTCCGATGTTCGATGCAAGCTAATTCCTTGGCTATAAAAGAAAATCGTGTGGCCTTCCCCTATGCTGAATTCTTGAATATTGGGATGCCACTCTTTCCAACGATGGCCCAATTGGTGCCCGATGTCTTTGGGCGCGAAAAATGGATTGCCTGGCAAATAATAGTACGCTGGCAAATGGCCCGCAGTTGTCAAGTAGAGCTTGTGCTCTGCAACATCCAGCATGGCCATAATACAAGAAACAGGGAAGACTATGTTTTCTTCTTGATAGATATTGTCTTGAACAAGTGCCTGATTTGTATCTACCAAGATTCTGTCCAATTGTCCGCCCCATAAAGGTATTTTATCTCTGATTAAACGCCGAAATTGCAGCATATACATTGTTGCAGCTAACCCGTTCGCCATTACTTGAGCCATCACCAAGATCAATCTGTGAGAATCCAAGGCAATAAAGTCAAAATAATCAGATCCGCCTTGCTCAATGCCTGGCTGCCATTGAAAGTTCATTTCATATTCTACAAAGTGGGGATCGGCTAGAGGAGGCACACTCTGCGGCAGATAATGTTTTTGAATCTCAGGGATATGGACGATTTCTGTGCCATTTTCTAAAAACGCAACTTTCCGAAAAAGTTTCAATTTTTGTTGAAATTCTTGCAAATCTTGGATTTTATCTAAATTTTGTACCAAAGCTGCCACAAAACCAGGAGATTTCAAAAGCCCTTGAATATTATCTAGGATACTACTATCCTGACGATTTTCATTCTCTTGTAGGCATTGTAAAAGTTCCAGAAGCAAGTCAAGCCGTTTCACAGAGCTTAAACGAGACAACAATAAAGGATGGCTTTGGATATGCTCTAAGAAAGTTGCGACAGTCATTGGCTGGATTTGCAATTGCTCTAATTGTCTGACTAAAGCTGTGTATTCTCCTTCTTGCAGTTGAAATTGGATGCTTTGTTCTGTCAATTGCAATTGGAGTGTTTCTTCTGCTGATTCCTGTTGTTCACGAGATTCTGCTTCTTGCTGCTTGGCTTTGGCTTCTAAGTTTCTTACCTGATCTCTGAGCCTTTCAATTTCGCGTTCTTGGGCTTCCGATGTTTTAAGCAAAATAGTGGTGTGCGGAGAAATACTTTCATCTTGGAGTGGGGGTGCTTGTGCATTGGCTGCTTGTAGTTCGGCTTCTAATTCTTGGATTCTAGCATGAAATTGAGTATTCTGTTCATAGAGAGCATAGAGGTGAGAATCTCTTTTTTGATCGTCTTGAATTTGAGTAGGGTCATATTGTGTTGCAATGACTGTTGTGAGGTAAATTAAAATACTACTGCCTGTATTCACATCCTGCATAGTTGTGCCCAAACTATAAGCATTTTGGGCAATATCTGAAGCAAGGTCAAAAAATAAAAGTGGGCTTTTAAAGCCTTGGATTTCTATGATCCAACTAAGATGTTCCTGCCAAGGTTGTTTTGGTGAAAAAAAAGAGAGCACTTGATCACTCAACCAAACCCGGATGTGGTGGCCGTAGGCAATGCCCATACTAGGGTGTTGATTTTTAGTGAAGATATGGATATCTCGCAAAGCTGTTCTTTGCTTCTTGGTCTCTGGATTAGCATGCCCGACGAGCAGGACAAGACGATTATGTTGTTTTGCGATTTCTTGTGTTTTTTGATAAAGCTGTTTGTATATACCAACTAAGCCCTGTACCCATTCCACACGGCTGGTTGCGCCTAATGGTGTACGATGGCCAGATAATGTATTGAGATTGTTGGCAATCCAATCTCTGACAATAGCAATTTTTCCAGCAGCCAAGGCGCGGTTGAATCGTTCCAAAAATTCTTTGAGATCATTGGGTTCATAGCAAGGATAGCCTTTAGAATCTTTTCTTGCAAGTTCATTGGCAAGCCGCTGCCATGGCTGAAAGAACACTTCGGGGGATATTATTGCAGATTTTTCCATCTCTCTTTCCTTGCTTGGACAAAAGCAACATGCGTGTTCAATAACTATGATGATGCATGCCTTACACAACAATCAACCTGAGTTTTATCCCTGGCTTTTCAGGTCTAGAATATTGGTGGCATAGCTAGATTCGGCTATTTCAGAATGTTGAGCTAAAACAAGTCGCACTAACTCATCTGGCCAAGCTCTGGGCAATTTGATTTGCACCTGTTCATGTGTGAACCCAGACAACAACATGCCATGATTATTTTGAATTTCCGCGCCGATTTTTTTGCTCAATGTTTTATAAAGATTGGCTGCAGGAATTCGTGGATTGATCAACAAAATTTGATGGTGGTGCGAGAACAACAAGATACGAAACCTATGTTGCTTTTGGATAAACAATTCTGCACAATCTAATAGTTCTTTAACGATTTGAATGACAGGGCCGCGATAGCCACATCTTTGCAAAAAAGATTGCACTTGCTTTTGCAGTTCATTCATGAGAAATGCAACATCTGCATCCTGATTTTCTAGAATTGCAATCAAAAATCCAGAATTGATCCAGCGTGATTTATGCACAGAGACGAGCAAATCGGATATTTTTTTAGGCATGGTGCATGCCTGCACAATCCAAAGACTTTTGGTGCTATCAAACTGAAGCTTGCCTTTAGCTGTTGGTGCTTGGGGATCCACAGGAGGAAGTTCTTGTAACCATCGAAGACAAGTGATTGCCGAACGATTGGGAGCAAAGCATTGCAATGCCTGGCTTGCTTTAGCTACTAAGGTTTGGATTGATAAATATCCAAAATCAATATCACACCACTGATTTTCTTGCTGGTATCGTTCAGGTAATTCTCGGATAGCATCGCCAATTGGTTCTACACAATACCGATAGACTTGCCGGCTTTCGTATGTGATAAACATATACTGTTCTCGATGGAAAAGCAAAATTAACTGCAGGAGTTCAGGAATCGGCTGCCCAGGCAATTTGGCAAGGTTTGCTTGATTGGCAAGCAAGCAATATCTACAGAATCCTAAATGAGCGTTGGCCAAAAATTCTGTCCAAGTTTGATTTTTACGGAATACATCATTTCGAGGCGTAAAGAATTCATAGTCATTGAGTTCATGGGAATTCCATAATTCTTGGCTTTGATCTTGAATGAGCTTGGATTTCATGGCCTCTGGCAAATCAGATAAAATCTGTGCATATAACTCGTGGGTCGTAAAGATTTTTGTAGGCTGCCAACTGAGGATATACTGAATTATGCCAGATTGGTAAGCTAACAGCTTTAGTATAAAAATATGCTTGGGAAATGCTTGTGTTATAGAAGTGCAATAATCTTGCATGATTCCACGCATCGAAACCAATTGCTCTTCTGGAACAATCCAAATCACAGCTTGAAAATATTGCCATTCCGTGGGAGAAGCAATAAAATATACTTTATCTCGATAGCGCTCTAGTAAAGGACCAAGCTGTTGTGTAATGTGCATAAGGTATGGAGAGCATACTACCAATTGAATTTGTTGTTCTTGAATTTGAGCTTGCCATCTAATTTTCTTTTCTTCTGCATATTGCTGGAGATCTTGCTCTAGTATCTTTGTGTACATTGCATTGCTTGGTTTAAAACCGATCTTTGCTTCTTCAATTTGGCGTTGACGATGCTTTAATTTAAGACTTATATCTCCTTTGTATTTGGCAATTTCTTGCTGAATTTTAGCCTTGATTCCTTGAAACAGAATGTGATTGCGTTGGTTGCATATTTCTGTGAAATGCCGCAAAATTTGGAGTAATAAGAAAGCTGGAACATGGATACCAGATACATCAAGCCATTGCAGCCTAGCATTGCTATGCCAGGTATCTGACTCCTGAGTAGCAGAGTATTCAATAAACCGTTCAAAATTTCTGAAAAAGCATGCCATTTGCCATGAATATTGCGGCAACTGGCCTAGCTTTAAGATATGACTATGCGCGATTCCAGAAGATGCAGCAATAGATATCTGCAACTGGGGCTGTGGGATTCGCCACAAAAAAGCCACAGCATCTGCTTTCGAGAAAAACACAGGCTCTGCAACAGAGTACAAAAGAGAAGCAAGCTTGTTCGATGGAGAGGTAACCCAGACTACTTGGCATGAGCAAGTTTTCCAAACACTGCTCAGTTGCTGGATGATCTTCGTAAAATCTAGGGCATTGGAAATACTAAGATCAATGATATTGCAGCCAAAACGATGAAAATTTTGTTCGTCTGTGATGTTTTTAGTTAAAGCCATTTGCAGTTTTGAGAGTTCCCAATTGCCCTGGATCAATATCCATTTAATCCGATCTCTTTCATCGTATTCTACTAAAATTTGCGTGCCAAATTGTTGTGCCTGGTCAAAGGATGCTAAGGCATCCTGCAGGTCATAGCTAATTTTTAGCACAGTAGGAGTTCGCACAATGTTGCATACTTCATCTACCAGAAGTGCTACCAGGCATTCTTGCTCAGTTTGCCACCGTTCAAATTCCTTGATGATAGGTGCACTAATCTGAAAGCATTTAGATAAATCAACCATGATTTGGGCATTGGAAAATGTTTTGCCAAGCTTCTGCATTTGCGGCAGCAGACTTGGCCTGAGGCTCCCTTGCACTTTCAGCAAAAAACGGTTGGATGTTCCGTATTGCTGGAGTTCATAAGTCAAGTGCCCTGTCCAAAATTCTTCGATTTGAGTTTTCTCTTCAAAAATACACAAATCTTCAAAAATGCCAGTCTGATATAGTGTGAAAAATGCTTCACTTTGACGCGCCATGAGCAAAATTAATGCATCCGGATTTTTTAACCGTGAACAAAATTGTTCATTGACTCCATGTAAGTAAGTAAAAACAGAGGGTGCGATTTTACAGTTAGGCTGAATTTGAATTACCAAAGGTTGATTATGGGCTAAATACGTGGCTAACGCATTGCAAAAATCTTTGTATTCCCGTTGCGTATAAACATTCGCATTGCAAACAAAATTTTGATATGCAGGCAGCTTTTTGCTTTTTGCCACCTTAGGCAATGGAGCAGTCCGCTGCGGCCTTTCTAGGATGACTTTGATTGTCTCATCTTTAGGATAAGGCCATTCTGTTTGGAACAAAAAAGAAAATTCTTGGCTAGGCAAAGCATCTATTGGAAAACGCAGCGTTGCCGTATTTCCAAGCAATTCCACGCTAGGCTCTCCAATTCCTTGAGCAAACATTTGAATCTTGGGTGACACCTCTGTACCTGAGCCAAAGCAAAAGCAAGGAAGGTCAAAAGCGCTGGGCTGACGGTCTCCAGGCACACTCAGCCGAATTTGATGTTGTTTTGGGAATAAAACAGGTGCATGATTGCTGGAGATTAAATCGAGCTTCATAGAAGCTAAATTGCCATTGGATTCTTGCAGTTTTGCTGCTAATCGTAAGCTTATTTCTTGAGTAGATGCTGGTGTCCGATCTGTTTGTTTAGTGGCATTCTCTCGAAATGAATTTGGGTCTAAGGCAATTTCTTCATAATAATAGCCTGCTTCATTGGAAAGCTTAGATTCTAAAATTGGGATAAATACTTCGATGGCCCATTTGCTGGGAGTAGCACAAGCTAAAGATAGAATACAATGTGCTTCTTGTAATTCACCTGGCCATTTGAAAGAAGTAATTGGAGAGCAAAACTCCTTGGTTTTGCCAAACCCTGCATAAAACAATAATTTGTTCGATTCAATGCCTTGTTGAATTTTGAAAAAATGGCTATATGCAAGAAAATTGGAGCTATGTTGCGCATGACCTAGAGGGATTAGCCCTTGCTCACTGCTTTCTACACTATACACAAATTCCCTGTCTAAGACAATAGGCATGCGCTGCCGCATCAATAGACCAAAATATGTTGCGCCTAATGATTTATCTTGCCCACGCGATGCTCGAACTGGAAAAGGTTGCTCCAGATCCGGGATAGAGCGCACAATCCAATCTTGGCCTTGCTTTTGCATGGAACATTGTACATAAGCATAATCCCGATGGGTTTCAGAAAAAGGCTGCCTTGGATTATCGCGTTGTTGCTGGAAAAGATAGTAAAAAAATAAAGCTTCATGTGGAAATAAAAAATCCACTCGATTGAATAAGATGTGCTTATAGTCGTACCAAATTTTCCTTAAATCAAAAAAATGAGCATAAGGAAGCACCATGATCAAGTGAATTTTCTGGAAAGGAATTTCCAAAGCCACTTTGTCATGGATCTGCTGCAGCAGAGAATCAAGGAAAAATGACACGCATTCAGGCTCAGTTTCAATCATATTCCAAAATGTATGGATGGGATATGCAGCCAAGTTTGTCTGTGAAGCTTGGAGTGTAAACATGTATTGATCTGCTGCCTGCTCTACGCTAATAGAACCCGGTAAAATTTGATAAGCTTCCGAATGACTGGCTTGTGGCCGTAGATAGGTATGAATACGATCATCATCTAAGACAACAGCCAATGTATATAAAGACTCCATACATGTTCCTCAAAATATGAAGACCAGTTGATATTTTTTTATATCAACCTAAATCGTCAGTTGAAAAGAAGTAGCAACATCTTAAGCTAACTAAATTAAGGTAAAAATTGCCGTAGTTGCCTGCCAAAGTCGGCAGAGGTAAGTCGTTCTGAATGTACTCTGGAATTGATAGAACTCTTGATTGTGAGTCCATCAAGAGAGGCCAACCAACATTTGAAAATTATAGTTTGTTTTTGAAAAAAGTAAACAAAATTTCTATTACGTTCATTGTTCAAGAAACATGACATTGCTGCAATCCTACGTATTGACCAAACATGTCTTATATTTTTTATGCAACTCGTTTGCTTAACCTGTTTGCTACTTAAAAATTCTCAATATAGCGAATTTCTGGAAGTAAATATATCAAAAATTTATGTATTTAGCCTAATTTCAATATCTTGGTGTTGTTCTAGCCAGGCTTCTACTGCTAAATCATAAGAATCTATGACTAAGAGCTTCGGATTTTCTTCTTGCTCATACAAAAAAGGTTCAGTAGTTCTATGAGTCCTAACCAAAATCATTGCAATACAGTTTTTTGAACGGCTAGCTTTGATTAATTGCTGCTTCGCAGTTTCTATAGATTCATTTGATTTTTGTATGCGTACTGCAATAGGAAATCCTTTTATATATGTCCTTAGAAAGCCATCTATTCCGCTATTTCTTTCAACTGGAATAGCACCTATGCACTGAAGGATTGCTCTTTCATAATTTGTCTTTGCTAAATAGCTGCTCACACCTGTAGAAACGAGATGAGACTCAGTTTTGATGGGTGCTGCTAACCGTTTTTCTGTAAGATGTATTGCTTTAGCAGAAGAGTCAATACGTATATATTTTCTACCAAGAAGTTTTGCGGCTACTAAAGTGGTACCACTTCCGCAGA
>Ga0179939_1155412_pt1 | contig 12693 bp, 6 predicted proteins | sample AD_UKC032_sludge_FD_136009 | JGI IMG/M metagenome (GOLD analysis project Ga0179939, IMG submission 136009) | Active sludge microbial communities of municipal wastewater-treating anaerobic digesters from Illinois, USA - AD_UKC032_MetaT... | ecosystem: Engineered > Bioreactor > Anaerobic >...
CAAAAAGATGGTTTTAAAGGAGCATCATTCATGGCTGAATTTGAAGTGGCGGAGAATCAACAAACATCAAAAACTTCTCCGACTCCATTAATCAAAAAATTTCAAATTAATCTAATTCCTGAACGTTGCAAAGGTTGTACATATTGCATTGAATTTTGCCCCAAAGGGGTTTTGCAAGTTTCTACCAAAAGCAACTCTAAAGGATATCATCTCCCTGAGCCAGCCCGACAAGAAGCGTGTATTGGCTGCAAGCTGTGTGAGATGATTTGCCCAGATTTTTGCATTTTCGTAGAGAAATTGGAAAAAACAGAGCAAAAAGAGAACGAATGATCTCAATTTCCATCCTACAAAGGAACGATTCATGTTAGATCGAAATAAAAATAGGGCACTCACTGGTGTCCATTTTATGAATGGTGATTGCGCATGTGCTGAGGGCGCATTGATGGCTGGCTGCACATTCTTTGCTGGCTATCCGATTACGCCGGCTACAGAAATTGCAGAACGTATGGCCCAACGATTGCCATCTGTCGGTGGCATTTTTATTCAAATGGAAGATGAAATTGCTTCTATGAATGCCATCCTAGGAGCTGCATGGGCTGGTGCCAAAAGCATGACTGCTACTTCTGGGCCAGGCTTTAGCTTGATGATGGAAAATTTAGGGTTAGGTCTTGTTACCGAAACTCCTTGCGTGCTCGTAGATGTCCAAAGAGGTGGCCCTTCGACTGGATTACCCACCAGCGTTGGTCAAGCAGATATGATGCAGGCTCGTTGGGGATCTCATGGAGACTATGAAATCATTGCGCTAGCTCCTGAATCACCTCAAGAATGTTTTGATTTAGCAATCAAAGCATTTGAGTTATCTGAAAAATATCGTATGCCTGTTTTAATTATGATGGACGAAGTCATTGGGCATATGAATGAAAAAGTCATTATTCCAGAGGCTAGTACGGTAAAACCCTATCCACGACGTTTGCCCACAGTGCCACCAGATCAATATCTTCCATATCATCCTGGGACTGATGGTATTGCAGAAATGGCAATTGCTGGACAAGGTTATGCTGTACATGTAACTGGCCTGACGCATAATGAAAAAGGCTACCCAGAAATTAACAGTCGCGCTCAAGCAGAGATGGTGCAAAGAATTGTGCAGAAAATTCGACTCAATACAAAACAAATCATTATGCTAGAAGAAGACCAACTTGAAAACGCAGAAATTGTTGTCGTTTCTTATGGTATTTCAGCACGCATTGCTCAATTGTCCATTCAACAAGCACGCAACGAGGGAATTAAAGTAGGTTTGCTACGTTTGATTACAGTATGGCCATTCCCTGAAGAGTATGTCCAAAATTTAGCCGCAAAAGTCAAAGGGCTAATTGTGCCAGAAATCAATATGGGGCAAATGGTTCGAGAAGTAGAGCGTTGTAGTCATGGAAAAACCCAAGTCATTGGTGTAAGTCATCCCGGTGGTGGGCTGCATACGCCAGAAATGATTTTGGATGCTATTAGGAGAGCCAAAGAGTGACAGAGCCAAGTGTTTCTGAAAATGTTGTTCCTCAAAAGCAACCCACGCATCCAATGGATTCTTGGCTACGCCAAGATCGTCTCCCACACATTTGGTGTCCAGGATGTGGCATCGGCATTGCATTTTCAGCTACGATTGCAGCTATCAAAGAAAGTGATTTCCCCAGAGAAAAAATCTCCATTGTGTCGGGAATTGGCTGCTCAAGCCGAGCTGCAGGTTACCTCAATATTGATTCCTTTCATACAACTCATGGACGTGCAATCCCTTTTGCAACTGGGTTGAAACTCGCCAACCCTGATTTAAAAGTTTTTCTTTTTGCAGGCGATGGCGATCTATTTTCCATTGGTGGTAACCATTTTATTCACGCAGCTCGTAGAAATATGGATCTCACCATTATCTGCATCAATAATTATATTTATGGTATGACAGGTGGCCAGTTTAGTCCTGGTACTCCTATGGGCGCAATGTCAAGTACATCTCCTTATGGGAACCAAGACACTCCGTTTAACTTGCCTCATCTTGCAGAGGCAGCAGGCGCGGCGTTTGTTGCACGTTGGACCACAGCCCATGTTCGCCAGTTGAAAAAAGCAATTAGCACTGCATTCCAAAAAAGAGGCTTTACTTTTGTTGAGGTGATTAGCCCATGTCCCACTGTGTATGGCCGTCGCAATAAACAGCCTTTTGGCATCCAGATGATGAAGACCCTGTTGGAAACATCCCAAATCAATCATAATGCCCGTGGCCATGAATGGGATATTTTATTAGATAAACCTGTTGTGCTCGGCAATTTTATTGACCGAGAACGTGAAACCTTTGTAGAACGTCAAAAAGCATTCCAAGAGCATATGGAAACCTATCTATCGGAAAAGGAGATCAAAGGTGGAACGTACGGAGATTAGAATTTCAGGATTTGGCGGTCAAGGAATTGTGTTGATGGGTTATATCATTGGCAAAGCCGCTGCTATTTATGACAATAAAAACGCAACTTTGACTCAATCTTATGGACCAGAAGCACGAGGCGGAGCATGCAGCGCGCAGGTGATCGTGGCTGCAGAAAAAATTAGCTATCCTATTTTAGTGGCACCTGATATTTTGATCACCATGTCTCAAGCAGCGTATAATACGTATCGAGTAGGCTTAAAACCTAATGGCATATTGCTTTATGATAATATGCTTGTCAAATTAACTGCTGATGAAACAGCCAAATCATTCAATATCCCAGCAAAAAACATTGCCAAAGATTTAGGGAGACAAATCATTGCCAATATGGTCATGCTCGGCTTTCTTGTCAAGATTACTGCTGTAGTCTCGCAACAAGCTATGGAACAAGCCATTGCTGCATCAGTTCCACCTGAATTTTTGGATCTTAATTTAGAAGCATTCAAACGTGGTCTTGCTTACCAGCAGGCCTAATGAATTAGCTCATCAAGCAAGAGTGTAACTCACTCAAGTTGTAACTCACTCAAAATGCTGCTGCCGGCCGCCGGCAGCAGCAAACAAGCGAATTTTGCAGATACTCATGATTTTTTTTATTCTCAAAGTGTTCTTGCATGCAAAGACCGCTTATTTTGGAGATCGAATCTATGTGGCGTTTATTTTGGGTTTTGATTTTCCTGTCTGTTGGGGCAAGTGCAATGCTTGTGGCTCAAACAGTTACACAGGAGGGAAAAGATATGATTCCTCAGTTGCAGGATCTCATGCGACAAAAGGAATATGCTCAAGCAATTGCTGCCATCAACGCAGCTTTGCCGCAGGAAACTCAAATCAAGGCTGATCTATTGTATTTCAAAGCATTGGCGCAATTTTATCAAGGTGATTTGAGTGGCAGCCAAGCTACTTTAGCAGAATTGCTTCAAATTCAAAGTTCATGGTACCATAAAGGTAGATTCCTTTTAGGCCGCATTTATCTACAAAAAAAAGATTTTGAGGCTGTTGAAAAGCTATATGCAGAAGAATCTCAACGACTTCATACTTCTGAACGCAGAGAAAAAATTGCATCTGTGTATATTCAATTTGCCGAGGCATTGTCCCAACAGCCTAAACCAGAAGAATTGGATGCTCCGCAGCCAGATTATAACAAAGCCTACCTTTTATATGATAAAGCATTAGAACTGCATCCATCGCCAGAAACGTGCGAAAGAATCCAATTCATCATGGGCAAGATCATGGTGGATGCACAAAATTGGTATAAGGCTATTGAAGTATTGGTCAAATACTTAGAAAAGTATGATCAAAAATGGTTGGGTATTGGCACAAGTAGCACGGAGAAATCCCGGGCAATAAGCCAAGGCAAATCTTGGATCCAAGCCAGGTATTTACTTGCTAAATCTTATATAGGAACCCAAAACACAACAACAGCCCAGACCATTTTAGAAGATTTATTGAAGCTTTTGCCATTACAAAATCCAGAGAGCGATGAAGTACGGCACGATAGCCGTTGGCTATGGTCAACGATTGCAGCAAAAGGCTCTGCACCTCAGGCTGTGGCTGCTTGGAAGCAATATCTAGCCGAATATCCAGCCCATTGGCATAGTGTGCAAGCAGCGTATGAAATTGGTGCCAGTTATATGAATCATGGCTACATCAGCGAAGCCATCATCAGTTTTGAAAAATTTTTAGCCGGCAAAGGATACCAAGTTGCTATGCAATTGGCACCTCGGCCAAATTACGAATTGCCTGTCAAGGTTCATGAAACTCTGCGAAAAGAAGCAACCTACCAAGTTGGGAGCCTCTACGCAAAGCAAAAGCTATATACAAAAGCAATTCAGGTCTGGCAACAATACATTGCTCAATTTCCAGATGGTAGCCATTGGCAAAATGCTCAACAAGGGATGCTGGATGCTGAATACTCCATTGGCCTTGATTTATTGGAATCACGACAATATGCAGAAGCATGGAGGGTATGGGAACAATTTATGCTCAAATACCCACTTGATGTGCGTACTTGCCGTATCTTATACACATTAGGCGCAATTCAAAAACATTTGGGGCAAGAGGCAAAAGAGCAAAAGGTTGGGACAGCAGAAGTTGAAAAATTTTTCAACCAAGCTATTGTAGAATGGGAAAAACTGGTTGCCAAATATCCAAATGCCGCAGAGTCTTATGCCGCCCGGTTTGAAATTGCTAAACTCTATGAAGAAGAATTCCTGAACCTAAGCAAAGCCTTAGAAATATACCGCAAAGTAACCGAAGGCCAATTCTATGGGCAAGCACAAGAACGATTGCAACGCATGACGCAAAAACACCTTTCAGTGGCAACTCCTCGTGTATATCAGAGTACAGCAAAGCCCATTGTGCAAGTGCAGACACGCAACATCAAGCAATTGACCATGCGGATGTACAAGCTCAACCTCGAAGAATATTTCCGCAAACAGCACAGTATTCTCAATATTCATAATCTTGATATTGCTTTGATCCAGCCAGATAAAACATGGGAATTTGAAGTCCCCAATTATCAAGATTATCTTTTGTTGCAACATGAAATTCCTATCCCAATGGAAAACCCAGGGGTGTATGTGGTGCAAGTGAGTGACATTTCCCTGGAAGGCAGCACTCTGATCATTCAGAGCGATCTTAGCCTGATCATGAAGGCCTCTCGCAAAGACCTGCTGGTGTATGTGCAAAATATGCTTCTTGGCCAGCCAAGTGCAGAAACCCGTGTTTTAGTCAGCAATGGCAAAAAAATCATCGCTCAAGGGCTAACCAATGCAGACGGTGTTTTCCAAAAGCGCTTGGATCCTACTAGTGATGATGGCAAGGAACCAATCGTTCGTGTTTTTGTAGAAAAACAAGGCCATGTTGCCTCCACCATGCTCGATGTTAGTGGGACAAGCTTCCACTTAGGCATGAGCCCTAAAGGCTATGTATTCACCGACAGAGCAGCATACCGCCCTGGAGAAAATATTGGGATTCGTGCTATTTTGCGAGATATCGTGGATGGTGCGTATGTCGTGCCTACCAAGCAATATAAACTAAGCCTTTCTGATCCAAAGGGCCGATGTTTATTAGAAGAGCCTGTGGCATTATCCTCCTTTGGCAGCATGCACCGTGAATTTGCAATACCAACAACCGCAGTATTGGGTAGCTACCTCATCCAAATCACCAGCGAAGATGGTGCTCATCTCTTTCAAACTAATTTTGAAGTTGCACAATGGCAAGTGTCTAAAATTCAGCTTTCGCTTTCTTTACCTCAAAAAATTTACTTTAGAGGCGAAACAATTGAAGGCGCATTCCAGGCCATGTATTACTATGGAACTCCTGTAGTTGGTGCAACTATTCGATATGAATTCAATGGTGAAACGCGAGAAGGCAAGTTGGATGAACAAGGAAAATTTGCTTTTAGCATCCCCACAACACATCTGAGTTCTGGTCAACAATACACCATCGCAGGCTCATTAGATGCCGAAAATATTTCTGTCCAAGAAAATATTTATTTGGCCAAAGAAGGCTTTAGCATTGCAGTTCAAAGCCAACGCGAAGTTATTTTATCAGGCGAAACCACAGAACTCAAGATCGAGACCAAGGATGTTTTCAGCAAACCTTTAGGTACAAAACTAGCTTTGGCCGTGTATCGAATTGTCCAAAGCAAACCTAATTTGCTACTAGCGTCTTTGCCTTGGCAACAAACGAGTACCCAACCTGCAACTGAACTCAAGGTTGCAGAATATGAAATTCAAACCGATGCGCAGACAGGCATTGCCAAATTCCCTTTATCCCTTATCCAAGGCGGCAATTATATCATACGCATCACTGGCTATGATCGCCATCAAAATCCAATTGAAGGCCGAGCCACTGTGTTTGTTTCTGATGATCAAGATCAAACCAAACTTAGGATTTTTGCCAACAAGCAAAGTCTGAAAGTTGGGGAAACTGTGCCTGTTACCCTGCATTCCAGGCTGCCTAAAGGTTTGGCATTGCTTACGTACGAAAGTGATCTTATTTTAGGCTATCAGCTTGTTAACCTTGTTGAAGGCCCCAATTCATGGAACATACAAGTAGATCATAAACACTTCCCGAATTTTATGATGAATATTGCCATGATGTCGGGTCAACAACTATATGATGCCAAACAAAGTTTTACAGTAGCTCGAAATCTCAAAGTCCAAATCCAAAGCGACCATGAATCTTATGCTCCTGGAGCAAAAGCTGAAGTTACGCTCATCACCAAAGATCATCTGGATCAGCCTGTCTCTGCCGAGCTTTCGCTAGGGCTTGTGGATCAGGCATTCCTAAGCCTTTATCCAGATAAGCGAGAAAATATCTTGCAATTCTTTGAAGCGCAAGCCAAACGCAATTTAGATATGCGCAGTTCGAGCAGTTGCAATTTTAGCTACAATGCTCAAATCAAACAAGTAGATGAGCAGCTCCTACGCGAGATTGAAAAAATGGAAGCCCCAGAAGGGGCTGCATCGGCAATCGAGATTTATGCTGAAAGTCCAAAACCTATAGCACCATCAAAAGCTAGACGGGCTGGAAAAGCTAAGTTACGCGATGGCAGGGTCTCTACGTGGGGTCCCTCAGAAGAATCTCTTGATGCATTAGCAGAAGAAGAGATATCTGAAGATGAAGGTCCTGCTGAATCTCAAGACATTCGAAAAGAAATAGCCGCACTGGGTTATTGGAATCCTTGCATTGTAACAGATGGCAATGGCATTGCCAAAATCCCAATCACCATGCCTACCCATCTGACGCAGTGGCGTTTTTCAGCAGTGGGTTGCACTCCAGAAACATTAGTCGGCGAAACAACCCTCAGCACAACAACGAGCAAAGAATTCTTTGTAGAATTAAAGCTGCCCAATTGGCTTCAAGAACAAGATAGCATGCGCATCTTAGCCAGAGTACATAATCTAAGCAATATAGAAGGCGCGGCTACTATTATTGTTGAAATCACCAGTGATCAAGGTTTCCAACAAGTGCTGCCTTTGCATGTTCAAGCTAAAGCAAAGTCAACCCAAGAATTTGTTCTGAATGCTTTTGAAGTTCCAGCACATCAAAAATGCCGTATACAAGCTCATGCCAAGCTTGCAAACATGGAAGACAAAGTGCAATACGACTTATCAATCCGGCCTTGGGGCATGGAATATGTCGAATCTGCTTCTGGTATGTCCAAATCCAGCAAAACTGTCTTTTTACAATTACCAAGCGCAGAGAAATACACAAAACAAAAACTCACAATTGTGCTTGGGGCGAGTGTCAATCAAACGCTCCTGGACATTGCCACTGGCTCTCCATCTATATGGTTTGATCGTTGCATTCCATATCATACATGGCCAACACAAGCCAGCAATCTTTTGGCAACCAGTGCTGTGCTTCAATATCTCAGCAATGTAAAAAGCACAACTTCCGAATATCGTCTTTTCCAAGAAAAAGCCAAAGTACTTGTGGCGAGTATTGTCTCTGGCCAACACCGCGATGGGGGCTGGATCTTAGATTGCACGGATGTTAAATCACACATCATTGTCACAGCTCGTATGCTATTGGCTCTTGCCTTTGTCCAAGAGCAAGGAATTACAGTACCAGACAATACCAAACAAAATGCGATCCAATATCTGCAAAATGTATTTAGCAAAATTGAAATGGATGATCTTGAAACAAAAGCTTTGGTACAGTATGCCCTTGCATTGGCAAAAGAAGGTAATTTTGCTTCAGCCAATCGTCTATATCGAGAGCGACATAGCATGAAATCCGCTGGCTTGGCTTATACAATCCTGTTGCTATGCGCATTGGATAAGCCAGAAATGGCACAAGAGGTCGCACAACTCCTGGTGCAGAAATACAAAGAACAAGCTGCATCCTGGATTACAGAAAATGCCTCTTGGACAGCTCATCCGGCTGAAATCAAAGCATTGGTCGCACTGAGCCTCATCAAAGCATTACCACAATCATCGCTCATTGAAGAATTGATCACTCAGCTTTGGGGATTACCTTATTCTTCCTTTATCCCACTTCATGGACGAGGCACGATCGTTTCAGCTTTGGCGGAATCTTTACTATGGCACCAACAAGGCCAAAATGATTACACATTGCAAATTTTTGTCAATCAGCACCTCATTCAAACTCTACGTGTGGATCCATCCACAACAAATATCAGCACTTTAGAAATTTTGGCTAATCAGTTGGTATCCGGCCGAAATCGCATTGAATTTCAATTCGATGGACAAGGATCCTATGCTTATGCTGCCATTTTACAAGGTTTTACCAATAAGCTTCAAGACCCTAATTCAGACAAATATCCTAAATTGAGCCCAAGGCAATATCTGCACACTGCCTTAGATTACAAAGGCAAAGCAATTCTTGCCAAAAGCAGCAGCCCAATTAAGCATTTAGAATTAGGACAACGCACCCATGTTAAATTGAACTTTCAGTTGAGCACATATCAAAAATCGAGCCAATATATCGTCATTGAAGAGCCTATCCCAGTAGGTACGAAATTGGTGCAAGGCAGCATCACAGGAGACATGGCTTCGTATGATATTGACAAAGACAGCATCTTGTTCTATCTACCTGCGAATCTCGAGGATGGAAAGATCGAATATCAACTAGTAGGCTTTGTCCCCGGAACATACCGAGTGTTGCCGACCACATTCCGACATATCCATACACTCAAGGCATTGCGACAAGGACAACCTTATCAACTCACTGTTTTAGGGCCGCAAGAAAAATCGCCTGATCCATATAAAATCAATGCTGCAGAACAATATGAGCTTGGCCAGTTGTATTTCGGCGCTCAAGATTATGATAAGGCATTGGAATATCTCTTGCCACTGAATCAATCTGATCCTAGCTATGCAAGCAAAGAAATCAGCAGGATTTTACTATGGATTTACACAGAAGCCAAGTATTATGATGCTCAAAAGATTGTGTATTATTTTGAAATTTTGAAGGAAAAATATCCTGAGCTATATATTCCATTTGACCGAGTGCTTGTGGTTGGTCGTGCGTATGAAGATTTAAAAGAATATGAACGTGGTTATTTAGTATTCCAGGCAATTGTAGAAGCCTCTTTTGAAGAAGAATCCAAGGTAGGCGGAGTCTTGGAAGATCAAGGCCAATTCATTGGTTCATTGGAGTACATGCACCAACTTTGGCTGGATTATCCAGACAGCGCTATGATTGCTCAAGCTTATTTTGGGCTATCCCAAGCCTTGTATGCCAAGCTTGAAAAAAGAGATGCATTGCAAAATACCTGGAGGCTCCATCAGAAAGAACGCATCAAAAAGCCGCCAACCCGGAAAGAAATTTTAAGCCAGACCATTGAGCTTTTGCGGACTTTCCTAGCACTCTATCCTGAAAATACCCAGACCCCGCAAGCGTCCTTTTCACTTGCTTCTGCCTATCTAGCCTTGGATCAATTTAAAGATGTGGTGCAAATTTCTCAGCAGAGCCAAAAACTCTACACCACACATACCTTGAAATCTAGTTTCCAATATATGGAAGCGCTTGGATATTTTTCACTTTATGAATATTCATCCGCAATCCAGGCAGCAGAAACAGTCGCAAATGGCACCAGCAAAGACAAAGAATTTGCAACCTATATTTTAGGCCAAATTTACCATTCACAAAATAATCCAGCATCTGCAATTCAATGCTATCGCAAAATTCAAGATAAGTTCCCAGATGCCAAAGAATCCATTGCTTATTTTGAACGCCGATACTTGAATATCCCAGAGGTCACCAAATTCCTACCTGGGGCCAAAGTAGAACTAGAGCTACAATATGCCAATGTCCAAGAAGTTCAGTTGCTAATCTATCGTGTTGATCTCATGCGTTTATATTTGCAGCAGAAAAGCCTTTCTGGCATCACCAAAGTCCAGTTGGCCGGCATTGCGCCAGTTGCTGAAAAAAGCTATGCTTTAGGCGATGGCAAAGATTATAAAGATTGCAAAAAACAAATCGAATTGCCATTGAGCGATGAAGGCGCATATTTACTAATCTGCCGCGGCGATGACCTCTTTGCCAGTGGCTTGATTTTAATTACCTCCCTTGACATGATGATCCAGGAAAGCTCCAATGGCATTGTGCGTGTCAATGTGATTAATCTCAAAGACCAATCTCGGCCTCAAGGCGTTCATGTAAAAGTGGTCGGCAGCGAAAGCCAGACATTTGTTTCTGGTGAAACCGACCTCAGAGGCATTTTCGTTGCAGAGCAAATCAAAGGCCAGGTGACTGTCATTGCATGCGAACAAAAAAATCGCTATGCATTCTATCGCGGCCAAACCTACTTAGGCGAGCCTCCTCAAGCCAGAGACAAATACAGAATGCAGCAGCAAATGCAATCCTATGATGAACAAATGGAAGCTCCTAGTCCTGCTGCCACTGCGCCTGCACGCAAGTATGATTTCCGATCCAATTTGCAAGAATTTAATGAAGACATGCAGCAAGAAAGTATGAAAGCCTTGCATCAACAAATGCGCAGCGAAAATGAAGGCGTTCAGATCGAAAAGGCGAAGTAAATAAAAAAGTTCGATAAATCGGCCTCATTAGGCTGATTTATCGAACAACCTATCAATGGAGAATTCGATGAAGACAAGAATTCAAGGTTTCCTATTTGTGCTTGTAGCAATTGCGACCTTTATGCCACTTACTTCATTGAATAAGGTTTATGCCATGGAACATAGTTCAGATCATCAGCAAATCGTGGATGTTGTCAACCGTGTGGCCATGAGTGCTGACCGCCATGAATGGGCAGCCTGCCAATCCTGTTTTATAGACGAACCATTCATTGACTACAGCTCATTAAGCGGGCAGCCAGGTTCCAACGTCAAGGCATCTGATTTGATCAAAGCATGGAGTGCTTTTTTGCCAAAATTCAAGTTTACCCAGCATTTCATCACAAATCATGAAATCGCTATATCTGACAATACAGCCCATGGTCGTGCTTATGTTCATGCGATTCACTGCTTACCATACGCTGAAGGCGGCGATTTATGGGGAGTTTATGGAACGTATGACTATGACCTAGTCAAAACCGTAGATGGCTGGAAAATTTCCAAAATGACGTTCCATTTGCTTTATCAAGATGGCAACAAAAGCCTACCTGCTCTGGCAGCCAACGAACCCAATGAAAAAAAAGTCAGCTTCATCAGCGAAGGCGAGAATTTAGTCGGCATTCTTTATACACCTGTTAATTACCAAGAAGGCAAAAAAATGCCCGGCATTATTGTGACCGGTTCCTGGACAACAGTCAAAGAGCAAATGGCAAGTACTTATGCTAAAAAACTCGCTGCACAAGGCTTTGCGACACTTGTTTTTGACTTCAGAGGATTTGGAGAAAGTAGCGGCGAACCACGTCAGTACGAATCACCTCAAAGAAAAATTCAGGACATCCAGAATGCCGTCACCTTTCTGCAGACTTTGCCAATGATTCATCCCAACAAAATAGGTGGATTAGGAATATGCGCAAGTGCTGGGTACATGGCGTGTGCTACAGCAGCAGATAAGCGCATCCAAGCATTTGCAGGAATCGCCCCATGGTTGCATGATGCCTCTATTGTAAAGTTCGTTTATGGACCTGAAACTGTGGACGCAAAAATTGCGATCGGCAACGCTGCCAAAGAGACATACAGCCAGACAAAGGTAAATGAACTAGTTCCTGCCTGCAGTATCACCAATAAAGATGCTGCCATGTTTGGCCCATTTGAGTATTATTTGAACCCGACCCGCGGTGCCATACCCGCATGGACAAATCAGTTTGCTGTTATGTCATGGCCAGAATGGCTCCAGTTTGACCCAATTCAACAAGGCGATCAGATTTCGGTCCCCACTCTCTTGATCCACAGCGAAAATGCTGCAATTCCCAATGGAGCCAAACAATTTTACACCAAAATACCTGCGCCAAAAGAATTCTATTGGATGGATGGGACTCAATTTGATTTTTATGACAGCCCGTCAACCGTCAACCAAGCCTCCAAAAAAGCAGCAAAATGGTTTGTGGAAAATTTGGCGAACATCAGCCGACCATAAACAACGCTAGAGGCTACAGATCACTATGATGCATGTCCAAGCATGTTGACTGCATGGCTAAGCTATCAGCCTGCTTGTGACAATTCACAAAGTTTACGAAAGGAAATTGGAATGGCCCCCAAAATATTGGGTATTGTAGGAAGTTATCGAAAAGGTTGCGTGATTGATACCTTAGTCTCTACAGCCTTGTCTGCAGCAAAAGAAGCAGG
>Ga0179939_1047294_pt1 | contig 12258 bp, 9 predicted proteins | sample AD_UKC032_sludge_FD_136009 | JGI IMG/M metagenome (GOLD analysis project Ga0179939, IMG submission 136009) | Active sludge microbial communities of municipal wastewater-treating anaerobic digesters from Illinois, USA - AD_UKC032_MetaT... | ecosystem: Engineered > Bioreactor > Anaerobic >...
ACGCTTATTTATTAGGTTACAGCATGGTGCCTATAGCTGATTAAAATGGTACTTGCTTTTGCATAGAAAACCATAATATATTTGCATTCAAATACTTAAAGCAATAGATCACATACAAGCTATACAAAAAATTGTAAAATTTTACCTGATGATAATTCTTATTTTTAGCCATTTTCAAAACTTTGCTACTTGCTTATCCTTATTTTTTATGGCTTGTACGTCTGCTGAGTTTATTTTCACTACTTACTTAACTCAAAGGAAGCATTTCAATTCAATTATGTTATCGCAAATCTACGCAAGACAACCGTCCATTGCTGCTTCGGCAATATAATCTGCCATTGCATAGTACAGGAATATTCCAACATTGACCGCCTCGGCCAACGTCCAATCCCTTTCCACTTGCAACTTCACGATATATTTTAGGATTGACTTCAAAAATTCTCACTGTGCCTCGGTCTGTTAAGACAATCAAATAGCCATTGCTGGCAATCACAGAGCCAAAGCCAACATCAACAGACCATTTTTCATCCCCAGTGGTGAAATTCATGCATTTCAGAGATGCTCCACTGCCCCAGCACTGTCCGTCAATGCCATATAAATAACCATCTATGAGTATGCAAGTACCAAAGTGGTTGCGCATGGTTTCTGTTTTCCAAAGCAATTTTGGGGTATCACCTGTGATATCAAAACTTGCGCATCCATAGCCATAGCCGGATGAAATAAACATGCGTCCTTGATGAATGATCGGATCGGCTGCATTGACTCCATAGCTAGTGACCCAAGGGTAGGACCATAGTTTTTTTCCTGTTGCAGCATTGACCAAGTACATTGCTTTGCTGCCAAACACGGCTGCAATTTCTTCACCTTTCTTTTGAAAGGTAACCACAGTCGCATATCCAGGAGGTACTTTAGGGTTGCTCTTCCATAAAAGTTCGCCTGTGGTTTTGTCAAAAGCAATCCCATGTTCTCCAATATTCAGAAATAGACGTTGGCCACTGATGTAGGGAGAAGAAGCAAAGCCCCATTCTGGCATTTCAGCTTCGTATTCTTCTTGAACTTGGTGGTGCCATTTTACTTTGCCTGTGCGGGTTTCCAAGCAGAATAAATGACCTTCATTGCTCAAGCTATAGAGCAATCCATTTTCTACAACAGGACTGGCTCGTGATCCAGGATATTGATTTGGTATGCAGGCATACGAATACTTCCAAATTTCTTTTCCAGTTGCGGCATCTAGGCACCAAATCGTATCTTGTTTTCTTTGGTTGCCCAAGGTATAAAGATAGCCATCTTGGATAGCGACAGAAGCATAGCCATTGCCGACTTCTTTTTGCCAAACTACTTTGGATTTTGTGATTGCTTTGGGATTCCATGCTGTTTCTAGCGAAATGCTGTCTGCATTGGGGCCGCGCCATTTGGGCCAATTATAGTTTTCTTGTGCATAGCCTAGGGATAGGCATACACACACCAATAAGATATATTTCAACATTATGAATGTCTCCTGGGCAGCTTTATTGCGCTCTCTTGACCGAAATGATTTGCACAGTCTTGGTGGGAATATCGGACATGGCACCTCCCTTTTTGGTCGGGACTTTAGCAATGGCATCCACGACTTCCATGCCTTTTGTGACTTTGCCAAACACAGCATAGCCATAATCGCGGGCACCATTATCTAAGAATGCATTATCTTGCAGATTGATGAAGAATTGGGCAGTTGCGCTATCCACAACCGAAGTCCGGGCCATTGCAATGGTGCCACGTAGATTCCTTAGCCCATTTTTGGCTTCATTTTTAATAGGCGGATTCGTGCTCTTTTCCTTCATCTGGGGATCATATCCGCCGCCTTGGATCATAAAATTAGGGATCACGCGATGGAAAATTAACCCATCATAAAATTTAGCATCTACGTATTTTAAGAAATTTTGCACTGTGATGGGAGCTTTAGCAGAATCGAGTTCCAAATAGATGGTACCCATATTGGTTTCCATGATGATTTTTTCTGGCATACTTTTTCCTATCTAAAAAGAATATCTTTGACTTGAAGTTGAATATAATCTGTATTTGCCCACGAATTTTTTTTGGGAGTGAATGCAAGATCACAATAACGATGTTGTTGCACTTGTGAATACAAATTGCCTGCACCAAATGCAATGGCTTTAAAAACTTGGGATCCTTGCCTTACCCGAAATCCCAGATGCTCTCCTTGGGGGCCATATTTTTCTGGGCTAGGAGCTCGAACAATTTCCAAATTTTTTGCCATCAAAACTGGTTCTGGATTGCCTTCCCCAAATGGCTCCATTTGAGCCAATTGGCGAATTAAATCCCAATTAATTTCACTTAAATCTACCAATGCATCCAGCAAAAGCACTGGCTGTAAATCTACTGGTGCTAGAAGGCTGGCTGCGCGTTTATTTAAGCATTCATCAAGTTGAGTAATTTTATCTCGATTCACTTTAAACCCAGCGGCTAGCTCATGGCCTCCATAGCTGATCAAGTATGGTTCTGCTTCCTGCAGAGCATGGAATAAATGAAATCCAGGGATAGATCGGGCAGAGCCACGCCCTTCTCCATTGCTCAAAGCAATCATGAGAACCGGACGATAAAATTCCTCTAAAAGCCTGCTGGCAACAATACCAACAACACCAGGATGCCATTCTTCATGAGCCAAAGTTAAGACTTTATTTTGGTGAAGACCTTTGGAATCAATCTGTTCTTTGGCTTGCTGATAAATTTTCTCTTGAATATTTTTTCTGCGTTGATTTTGAAGATCAAGGCGTTTTGCAAGGTGTTGTGCAGAATCAATATTCTTGGTAGTTAGCAATTCCACACAGGAAAAAGATTCTTCCAGGCGGCCCATTGCGTTGAGTCTGGGACCTAATCGAAATCCTATATGTTCAGCTTTTAATGGGCTGACCTGGCTTAACCGTGCTACTTCTTTCAGTGCCTTAAGCCCCAAATTAGATGTATTTTGTAGAACCATCAATCCAAAATGTGCCATCACACGGTTTTCATCTCGCAGAGGCGCTACATCTGCAATGGTTCCTAATGCAACTAGAGATAATGCATTGAGCAAAAATGCACGATGTTCTGGTAAAACCTTATCAGGATCATTGGAAAAGGTTTGGAAGATAGCCCAAGCCAGCTTAAATGCCACGCCAACCCCTGCGATTCCCTTAAATGGATAATTGCCTCGATGATCTTTCGGATTGATCACAGCCAATGCATTGGGTACCATCGCACCCACTTCATGATGATCTGTCACAATGACAGTTATGCCCAAACGATTGGCTTCTGCAATGGCCTCGTGCTCGCTAATTCCACAATCCACAGTAATCATCAATTGAGCATGATATTCAGCAATTTTGTGGATTGCCGATAGATGTAGGCCATATCCTTCAGTCAATCGGTTAGGGATATAATAGAATACTTGGGCTCCCAAGCTCTGAAGGCATTCATAGACGAGGGAAATAGAAGTAACTCCATCCACATCATAATCACCATAGATGCAGATTTTTTCATTTTCTAAGATGGCTTGATGTATCCTCTGCGCTGCTTCTTTCATTCCACAAAAGCAATTAGGGTGATGGAGATAAGCCAGCTTGGGATTTAAAAATTGCGATGCTTCTTGAGCATTTTTGAGGCCACGAGCCACAAGAATGGTGCTTGCTATTTTGCTCAATTGAAGGCTTGCACTCAATTCTTGGACTTTTTCAGGCTCTACCTCTTGAATCACCCAACGACAATTCACGGTTTCCTCATTTTGCTAGAACAGAGAGTACTCTTTTGCAAGAGCACTCTCGTTTTGTTACTGTGGCTTTCGTATGAGGGCGCATTCCACAATAGAATGACGGAAAACCCAAATTTCTGCTTTGTTGGATTGGAGCATAATATCATAAGGGGTAAACCATAAGATTTTCCCGCGAATCATTTCTCCTTCGTGCAAAGCAAGCATAATTTCTGCGCCAACTTGCAGAACTCCTTCTGGGAATTGATAGCGATTGATAGGACGATATGCAGGGCGCAATTTTTTCTTTTGAATGCTTTTGTCAAGCACGACCCATTTTTTTACCAATTCGCTGAATCTTTTTTCATACATGTATTTAATTTTAAGCCTATGTATATCGAACTCCACACCTTCGGAAACAAAAAGCATTTCATAAGGGCCAAAATCCTTGATATATCCCTCTTGAAACCGCTCTCCATATCTTGCTAATTCTAAAGCTATTTTTTGGTCGCAAAATTTGGTCAATGATTCATAAGAAGAACGTTGGCTTGGATCCACGCAAAGCCGCTTTTTTTGCGACAGTTGTTTTTCGATCCTTTTTTTCCTTCTCTCTTGTTTTTGTGCAAAGAATTGCTCAGGTGTAATGCCATCCTTGAGTAAACAGCAAGCGAGTGACATGTTCATATCCGGATACTTTTTGCATATCTCCTCGGCCTGTTTTTTCCTATTTTCACGATTGACATCATCTTGAATGGCTTGCTCTACTGTCCAAACTCCTTTATAGACGCGGAATGCAGCACGTGCTGATAAATTGTGCTTTTTCATCAATTCTTTGACTTTAGGCGGCACATTGGAAGTTTGCTTTGGCCCTTTTAGCACTTTTGGTCGAAACTTTTTGGGTGCTCCTGAACCAGGGCCTGTTTCTGAAGTGGGAGCTTTACGAAAACCAGGCTTTTTGATGAACCGAGGTTTATCTGTTCTCTCAATGCCCGGACGATCTGTTTTCAATCCGGCTGGACGATCCACTTGGAGACTGTCTGGTTTTGAAGTCCCTGGACGCTCTGTTTTTTCCGCAGTCGGACGATCTGTTTTCAAAGCGGCTGGTTTATCAGCCTTAGAGATGTCCGGCTTGGGAGTCCTTGGTTTATCTGACTTATTTTCGCCGGAAAATTTTCGTTCCATGATGATGTAGCCTTTCTAAGTGAAAGCAAATGTCCAATATCTATGTCCTTAAGAATTGCGATTGGTAACAATCATATCGCTAAAAGGATCATGGATATGAGATGTTTCTTCATGCACAGCAAGTTGAACCTCCGGTGCTTTCAAATCCGGGAAAAAATTAGAATTGCCAAATGCAATTCTTTTGATATTTAGTAAATGGCGGCACGTAATATTATCCGATGTGATATTGCCGCCTGATGCTCCACAACCTAGTGTCATGGAAGGAGTTAAATATGTAGCATAGCCAACTCCGCCTTGAGAAGTAGGAGCATTGATCAAAATCCGAGATGCAGGTTTATGCAGTGCAAACAGCGTGATGATCTTAGAATCACGCGAATGCAATGCTAGAGTATGTCCAATACCTCCGTATTTCAGCAATTCAAAACATCGTTCGCAGGCCGCTTTCCATCCATCTTCTGTATATAATGCTAAAATGGGGCAAAGTTTTTCTCTGGATAATGGATAAGCACTCCCCACACCACTTTGTCGTGCTAATAAAATGGTAGTGTCTGGGCTTACTTTAAAACCTGCCATTTCAGCAATGGCTGATGGTGATTGGCCCACTAGATTGGGATTAATTCCACTTCCTTTTGGCATGAGTTTTTCCAATGCCTTTGTTTCGGATGGATTACAAAGATAAGCTTTTTGGCGAATAAATTCTTGTATACAGGCAGCTTCAATAGGCTGATCCAAAATCACAGATTGCTCGGAAGCACAAATGGTACCCCAGTCAAAATCTTGGCTAACAACCAGGCAACGAACTGCTGACGCAAGATCAGCGCTCCGCTCAATGAACGCAGGAGCATTGCCAGGTCCGACACCAATGGCTGGTTTCCCAGATGTATAAGCTGCTTTAACTAAGCCTGTCCCACCTGTTGCTAAAATCACAGCAACATCTGGATGTCGCATGAGCTCTTGGGTAGCGGCCATCGTCGGTATGCTTAAACATCCAATCAATCCATCCGGAACATCCAAAGATTGGGCAGCTTTGGTCATGACTTCAGCAGCACGCATGGTGCAATTTACGCCTTTTGGATGGGGAGAGAGAATGATCGTGCAACGTGCTTTTATTGCAATTAAAATTTTGAATAGTGCAGTGGAAGTAGGGTTGGTGATCGGCACAATACCAGCAACAATGCCCATAGGAGAAGCAATGTCATAGACTTTTCGGATTGGGTCGCTATGAATCACACCCACAGTACGAATATTTTTAATCGTTTCATACACGTCGTGCGTAGCAAACATGTTTTTCGCGATTTTGCTTTCTACACTGCCAAAGCCACTTTCCTGGCACGCTAATTCTGCTAATTCTCGGCTTGCACGAAAGCCATATTCAGCCATTAGCGCCACCAAGCGATCTACTTTTTCTTGTGAATATTCAGATAAAATAGCCTGGGCTTTTTTTGCTTTCTGCACCAAATCACGGACTTCTTGGATGGATTCTAAATCTTTGTCCACAAAAATCCCTTTCTGCGATATTTCACCATTTCTAAAACCATTCTTTTAGAAACGGCATCTTAGGAGGGCATGGATCTATTTATTCTCACGTCCGTCTATGGATGAAAGTACTGCGTTGATTGCTTTAGCAGCTTCGGCAATTTCAGTCTCTTTGCCGCCTAAATATAGACGACCAAAAGCACCAAAAGCACGCATCTCGAGCAAATTGATTTCGGCCGCTTTTTCGGCTTCATTCGCAGCAATTGCAGCATATCCTGCGGGATGGACTTCCAGAATATACAGAGTTTCTCCTTGGAGGATGAACTGTCCATGTCGCATTCGATTTAATATCATGGCTTGGTATCCATCTAAGCCAGTGATGATCTCTGAGGAAAGAATTTTTGGTTTCAATCGGCTTTTTTCTTCAGCCTGGCAATAATCCAACACTGCTTGGCCAGCAGCCCGGATTTCGCCTTGATCAAAGGCATGAAGTTCCAAAAGGCCATAAGCCCTTTCCACAATCTGCATCCCTGGATAGACTTCAGCTTTTTTCATGGCACGATCTGTGATTCGGTTGATTGCAATCCCAGGTGCTACCTCGATAAACAAAGATGCCTGCTTTTCCAAAGGCAAATAACCTTGGCACACTGTAGCAATAAAAGATGCCAGTTGAGGCTGTAATATATCTATATACGTAAAAGTTCGAATTTCAATCATAAAAATTCCGCGCAAAATTTCTTAAGATGATGCACGGCCTCACCATTTTTGCAGAAGAATTTCTCATTCCTACTGAGGGATCGTTACATAAATCCCTGATGGCAGATAATTTGGATCTTTGACAATATCTGAATTTGCGTCTAATATCCTGGTAAAAGCTTTGCAATCGTTGTAATACTCAAGTGCCAGCTTATAGAGTGTATCTCCGTTTTGTACCAAATGTCTGGCTGGCAATTTAGGATTGGCTTTTTTTATAGTACTGCTAATGCTTTGAGGATCATAACGTGTGGGTTTTTGTGGCAATTGCAAAACTAGGCCGACTGGTAGATGGTTAGGATTCACTAATTGGGGATTTCTTCGAATGATTTGCAATACCAATCCATTTACTTCTGCCTCTTCTTTGATATTATAAAAAATTCGGACAATTCCCCATAAAGAGTCTTTTTGCTGAACAGCATATTCGCAATAATCTAATACTTCAACCTCACTGGCCTTTGCTCCTGTCACTTCTTTGGGCTTAGGATTTTCTGCTTCGGGACTTGTTTGTGGCAGAGAGGTTGTTGCTGCTGTTATTTTAGGATCTGCTTGTGGCTGAGGTAATGATGGTATTTTTGCTACGGTAATTTCAGGATTTGCAGCAATGGGTTTTACCTCAGTTTTTTTCTCAGGCAATGTGCCTGCTAATGCTACTTGAATCTCTTGATTCGGATCCATTGTGCTATTTGGCAATGGTACTGGGCACTCTGATTTTGATTGGGAAATTTGAGTATGGTTTGTTGGAATCGCTGGAGCCTCGGGTTGAGTTGGGCTAGATGGTTTGGATATTTTGATCAGCAGTGCTGGCTGCTCCAATGGTTTTGATTTTAGATTGCTATGCAATTTTTCTTCAATCACATAGCCAAGTAGCATCATTAAAATCAAAAGCAAAACCAATTTTTTCTCCAACGTCATAATATCCCCACATATCGTAGTTTAGAGATGAGCTATATTTTAGCTCATCTCTTATGAAATTTTTTGAAGTTGCTAGTTTATGATGCCCACACATATATATGGCAATGGAGAATTGACTTTCTATCAATGGACAAGCGAAGTCAATTTTGAAATCATGGCTTCATTTTCAACTAGCAACCCGATCATGTTATGCTCTACGTTTTTTGCGTTCAAAAGCAAATACAATAGCACTGGCGACTAGAATGGAAGAATAGGTACCTACAATAATACCAATCAACATGGAGAATGAGAAACCTTCCATGGAGTTGCCTTGTCCCACATTGAGCACAAAAATAGCGACAATAGAGAACAATGTGGTCAAAGAAGTCAGAGTAGTACGAGACAAAGTCTGGCTTAAAGCAAGGTCCCATTCATACGCCAAACGTTTGCGATCGAATCTGTCCCAAATTTCCTGCTCATATTTATGCTGATTTTCACGCAAACGGTCAAAAATAACAATGGTGTTGTTGATGGAGTAACCCACAATGGTGAGCAGTGCGGCGATCACTGTGAGATCTACCTCCACATGGACTAATCCTAGGCCACTGAAGACTGCGATGGCACCCAAAGTGATGAGCACGTCGTGTGTCAGGGCAACGACTGCACCAAAGCCAAATACAAAGCCATTCGGGAACCGGAATGCAATGTATAGTAAAATAGCAATCAAAGATAAGAAAATAGCTTGGTATGCCTTGGCTTTTTGTTCCTTTGCCACTAGACCAGAGATTTGGGTAAATCTTGGGAAAGGATCAGAGAGATAAACAGTTTTGTTTTCGTATTTAGCTTCCTTGATGGTGTCTCTGATTTTTTTGTTCCACCATATTTTGAAGCTCTGCGCTTGTCTTGACCAAAAGCTCATTGGGTAGCAACAGGAATAGATGGAATTTTCTCAGTTCAGTTTGATATTGATCCAATGGCCTTAGTTCAAAGCTAGCCCAATCGCAACGTTCTACGCCAGCTTTCACTGCGGATTCTGGTACAGGTGTGCTGAACTTGGCTAGGATAAAATAATCAAATTTACTATTTTCACTTTTGCTGACTTTGATTTCAGAAGCTTCCAGACGAGAAGCTAAATCCAATTTGGTGCGAATTACCTGGGCGATTTCATCTACACCCATAGCAGGGTCTTTTGCCTTCATCCAGATTCCAAATTCTGGACCACCAACATAGACTTGTTTGAAGATATCGCTTTGTTTTTGCAATGTTTCACGCACAAATTCTCCAGAAACAGGAGTGCGCATAAACATAGGCAACACGTGATAATTGCGGAATCTTCCTTCACCCAATTTTAGTTCGCCAAATGGAAGTGGTGATAATTCTTCAGTGAACTTGGTTTGCACTACTTTTTTGAGTTCTTCAACACCTGCAAGCAGGTTTTTCTTTTCAATCAAGACTCTGCGTTGTTCTTTGATTTGATCTACTTCTTTGCCCAATTCGTTCAGACTTTTTTCGCTGTCTTGCTTGATCTGTTCGTATTGTTCAATCACTTTTTTGGCAGAAGCAATTTCATCTTGTGGCGCATTATCGCTGCGTAAGCGAGCATAAACTCGTTTGGCACGTTTGATATCGTCATCACTGCGAATGATGCGGGCATTGAATTCTTTGAGAGCTCCGCTTTTCTCGCGCATCTTATCAGTCAAACCAGCGATTTCTTGCCGAGTCTGTTCGATTTGTTCTTGGTTCAAATTAGGAAGACGGATCGAGAATTCAAACCATCCATTGACCTTGCGGCCTTCTTCGGTTTCAATATGCTGCACTTCAATTTGGAAGTTTTCGCTGAGACGTTTGCGAACTTCTTCACTTGTCAATGGTTTTTGTAGGCTTAATTGCGCTAAAATACCGCCTTTGAGATCCAAACCATAGTTGGCAGTTCCGCGATTGAAGAAAACACCAAGTCCAAGCACAATGACGATTGCAGAGCAGGTGCATGCTATGAGCATACCACGATGGAATGGTACAGTGATATTTTTGATCCATTCCAACATAGCGATTTTCTTGAACCATCCGCATTCAATGCCAATCTCAAACATGATTCTTGTGATCACGATTGCAGTGAAAAAGTTGGCAATAATGCCCCACCCCAAAGTAAAAGCAAATCCTTTGGTTGTGCTAGAGCCAACGACATACAGAATAATAGCCGTAATCAAGGTGGTCACGTTGGAATCGAAGATGGTGGTGAATGCACGTGAATAGCTATTGTTGATGATGTCTAAGAGGTCTTCTTTTGTATAGACTTCTTCTACATTTCCACTGTGATCTTTTTGGAATGTTTCCAGGCGTTTGCGTTTCTCTTCACGCATTCTTTCAAAAATCAAAATGTTGGCATCCACTGCCATGCCCATCATCAAGACAACGCCAGCGATACCAGGCAATGTAAGAGTTTCACCCCAGATTACCAAAATACCACCCACTGTGAAAATATTGATAAATAGAGCAAAATTTGCAATGATGCCTGCACCCATATAATAAAATAACATGAAGAGCACCACAGCAATCAAGCCAATGATGCCAGCGATTAAGCCTAAGCGAATTGCATCTTCGCCCAAGCTAGGGCCAATTGTATTTTCATTGAGCAATTCAGGCTGAATTTCCAAAGAACCAGAACGTAAAACTTTCATCAAATCATTCAGTTCTTCAGCCTTAAACCCTACCAACACGCCTGAGCCAGGGATTTTGGTGCTAATGACAGGAGTCGCGACAACTTTGTTATTGAACAAAATTGCAAGCTGTTCACCTTTATATTTTTCAGTGAAATCTCCAAATGCTCCTTTGTATTCTTCTTTCAGCTCAAAGCCAATGGCTTTGCGAGCATCGTGGAATGTCATACTAAATTTACGGAATTTCTTACCCGTAAAATCATAACCATCACGTACCCATAGCAATCTGGCTGGTTCGGAAGCTTCTCGCGAAGAATACCATTGGTATCCTTTGCCAAACATTCTTTTTTGATAATAATTCAAACGATTTTCACCAGCAGTACGTGCCGTGTCATAACTTCCACGTTCATCAGTTTCGATGATTTCTGCTCCAACACCTTTGGAAGCCACCAACCGAAATTCCAAATTGCCCAGAGTTTCGATTTCATGCTTCACCAATTCAGTTTCTTCTTGATTTAAACCTGGCAATTGGATCAGAATGAGCTCTTCGCCTTGCTTTTGAATCCGTGGATCTTTCACAATATTGGATTCAAAAATACGTTGGCTAATTACGCCAATCGTTTCATCCACCACATCGCTCAAGTTTCTGGCAGCGTCAACGTCTTTGGGATCAACTTGGTACAAAAGCTCAGAACCTCCTTTGAGGTCCAAACCAAGGTGAACTTTGTAATCTGATAACGTTTCTTTGAAAATAGGGCGATATTCGGGTGGGCAACAGAGCAATAGCAAAGCAAATAATAGTACCAAAACTCCCGCGAATTTCCCTAGCAAAGTCATCATTCGTTCACTCATAAATCTTTTGAAATCCTTTCCGATTTTAAAAATTTTCGGATATACCCATAATTAAAAAGACTTTTAAAGCAGTTTTAGTAATTATGAGTATAACTCTTTCCACCAACAATCATTGTATCAGCTTAGCTTTTTTTATCTTCTTCTTTATCTTCTTTTTCTTCAATCACGCTGATAATGGCAGAACGCAAAATCATAATCTTGGTGTTGGTAGATTCATCTATTTTAAGCTCAACTTGATCATTTTTCAAGCGCACAACTTTGCCAATAATGCCAGAGCTTGTGATAACTTGATCACCTTTTTTTAATGCTTTGAGCATCAAATCTCTACGCTTTTGCTCTCTGCGTTGTGGTAAAATAACCAAAAGCCACATGATAGCAACCACGACCAAAAATGGAACAATCAAATCCCACAGGCTTGGTTGCCCTCCTTGGGCCGGACTACCCATTAACAAAAAAAACATGGAAACTAACTCCTTTTGGGGTTCAAAACATATACTTTACCCAAGTTGCTAGCCGTTTTCCTGAAACGCAGGGATGTTGTACGGCTTATCAATTGAGGTAACTTACTCATAAGAAAAATGTTAAAGCGAAAGTTAAAATTTTTACATAAACTAACTTTTATTATTACCAATTCAGGGAAAAAGTCAATAAAATTTTATGGAATTCTCGAAAAATCATGAAACTGATCATTAGCTTTCCCAAATTTGTTATGTTGAGGAGGAA
>Ga0179939_1099292_pt1 | contig 12173 bp, 3 predicted proteins | sample AD_UKC032_sludge_FD_136009 | JGI IMG/M metagenome (GOLD analysis project Ga0179939, IMG submission 136009) | Active sludge microbial communities of municipal wastewater-treating anaerobic digesters from Illinois, USA - AD_UKC032_MetaT... | ecosystem: Engineered > Bioreactor > Anaerobic >...
CAAACATCTCAAAAATTCCCATTTTTTATAATAATTTTTTGTATGAATAGATGTGATTTTGGGTTTTGGTTTAGGAGCAGACGAAGGTTCATCATCTTTTGTAAAATATTGTAAAAATTGTGTTTTAGGCCGTAAATCCATATCTAAAATTTCCTTATGAAGCATTTCAATAAATTGACGGCGTTCTTCTAGGGAAATAAAATGTTGACAACGTTCTAAAGCAGACGATAAGTCTTTGATCTGCGGCCGCTTTTTAGGCATGGGAGCAAGCATCTGACGGATAAAATATGTCAGTATGCCTGTGATACTCTCGGGCTTGGCACGTGCTAAATCTAAAGGCCAATCTAGTTGTTGCTCTATTTTTACGCAAAGTTCTTGGGGATCATGAGCTAAAAAAGGATATTGCCCTGTCAGCATACGATATCCTAAGACACCCAAAGACCAAATATCGCTTGCAAAACTAATTTGATGATTTTGCAAAACTTCAGGCGCTTGGTATAACATTTTTGCTTGATCCATTGTCCATGAACTAAGCACAAAATCTGTTAACTGAAAATTCTTTTGATTTCCTAAGACAATATTTTCTGGAGTGATTGACCCGTGCACGAGTTTATGCTCATGAGCTGTGTTCAGTGCTGCTATAATTTGTTCAAGACAAAGGAAAACATGGGCTTCTGGCATTTTGTGTTGAGGATATTGTGCAATGAACTGTTCTAGGTTACCGCCAGGACAATATTCCATGATTAAGTAATATGCGCTTTGCTCTCCTGCAACAAATTTTGTATCAGGCTGAGGCACTAGCCTTACAATAGATTGGCCTCCAATACGCAGCCATATTTTGTATTCTTGCTTTAAAAATTTTTCCCATCGAGGTGGAAGGGTAGAAGTGCTCGGGATGATCTTAGCAACTGCACAATGCACGCTGTGTGGCTGGTCAACACTGTCAGCAATGACCATAAATACTTTTCCCAACATGCCACCGCCAATTTCTCTTACAATTTTCCAATTGGCAACAAAATTGCCTGGCGCAAACAAGTTGTAGATATTTTTTTCCATAGCTAATCAAGCACTTTGTACACAATGGACAGAGGGCTAGTCCTTTAAACAAAGAAAACTCTAAATTCTTGCAATCATCTTGCAAAATGTAGCATTGTATGCTATAATAGCATACAAAATAGGCAAAAGCAAATTTATTTCCTACCTACACTACCGCTAGTAACATGGATTGCATTGTAAAATTTTTCAAGGGCTCACAAACAGCTAGGCATTCTTGATGCAAAGCGAATTTGGCCAACCAAACAATTTTTTATGGAGTTTTTCTATGGAATCTCTAAATTCTCAAGAATTGGTTCAATTAATCCTCTCAGTCTTTCCTCATTTAGCGCAAGACCATAGATTAGCAGTTCTTGTAGATTTGCCCAATCAAGTCCAAGAAGATAATATACAATGGCAAAAACGCCGTACTTTGGCAGAGAATTGGGCAAAAGAATTAGCCGCTGCGTATGAGCAAATGCAATTACAAGCAGTATTGCTCGTTGCCTATCCCAATGTTGGTTCTAACAATGCTGATTTGCCTGAAATTTTGTATGAAATATCAGGGCCTTTGCCGAGCTTGGCCTCAGATTTACCTCAGTTTGGCATTCCAATTCCATTCAATCAATTGCTACGCAATGTCCAATTGTTTTTGGCTCCTACTGAATATTCTACCACAGCGCCCTTAAAAATTGCAGGCCGCCAATATCCTATCCGTGCTGCGACCATGCCGGGTTTTTGTGAAGCCATGATTCCTGCGCTCAAGATTGATTATGCAGAAGTAGGCAGAAGAGTAGATATTTTAAAGTGCAAGTTAGATGATGCTCAATTTGCGAATGTTTTGTTTGGAGTGGATCAGGGCAAAGAATGCCAATGCCAATTTGATCTTAGGTTCCGCCAAGGCCATGCTAGTGCAGGACGATTTCCAGAAATAGGCATGGTGGGCAATCTTCCTAGTGGAGAAGCATATATTGTGCCACATGAGGGAGAAAAAGAACGCAGTCAAACCCAGGGCATCATTCCAGTTCAGTTTGGAAATGACGTGGTTTTTTATGAAATTTTGCACAATAAGGCTGTCAAAGTAACAGGTGAAGGGCCATGCGCGCTTAGTGAATCTCAATTGATGGAACAAGAACCCGCGTATTGCAATATAGCAGAATTGGGATTCGGTGTATTAGCAGCTTTCGGAATTCTGCCCATAGGTGAAATTTTATTGGATGAAAAATTAGGATTCCACATTGCTTTTGGAAGAAGTGACCATTTTGGCGGTATGGTAGGACCAGCCCAGTTCTCGTCACCTCAGGCCGTGGTACACATTGATCGCATTTATATCCCAGCAACCCAGCCAAGAGTGGCTATCAAAGAAGTCATTTTCAGTTACCCAAATCATTCTGAAGAAAAAATTATTGTAGAGGGGCAGTATTGCATTTTTGGAAGAAACTCAGAAGTCAACCTTACATAAACCCTAGTTGCTAGTTGACTAGGGACGTGGCAAGCTATGAGTATGATACCTTTTGATGAACTCCCAATTGAAAGCCCTATCTTAATCCCATAGCAAGCTCAGGGAGCCCAACCGCTTCGGCGGACTGGCAGGTAACTGCCGATTAGTGCAGCAATGAATAAGTACCAGTCTGCATAACTGGTACTTAAATTTATTGTGAAGGATGTGGAGTCAAAAATAAAAGAAACAACAAGCGAATGTGTGTATGTCCTGAGTAAAGCAGGAAACCCGCTGATGCCCACATACGCAACATTGGAAAAACTAGCAACTTGGGTACATAAGTAAAATTGGAAAAAAAAGATTGACAAGCTAAAAAAAAAATTGTAAAATCAATCCCCAAAAAGATTGCTTCAAAAAATGTATTTTTTTTTAGCTTAAGGAGCAAGAATTTATGGATTTCTCCTTTCCTAAGGTGTTGATTGTCTTTGGGATACTATTTTCATGGATGATCGCGCCTATTGGCCAAGAAATTGGGACATTAGTGGAACAACTAAAATCCCAAGACCCCAAACAAGTAGAACATGCTATTGCAGAATTGGTGCAATTGGGGAAAAAGGATTCAGAAGTTGTCAGTAAATTGTACGATTTTTTAGAAGACAACGATGTAACAGTGCGGCAGCAAACAGTTGCTATTTTAGGCGAAATTGGCAACTCGACCAGTGCTGTGCTATTGGAAAATAAGCTCAAGGACCAAAGTGAATTGGTTCGGAGAGAAACTTGTCTAGCACTTCTTAAAATTGGCCCTAAAAATCCAGAAAAATTGTTAGAACTCTTGAAATTAGAGACAGATATAGAAACAAAAATTCTGTTATCTGGACTTTTAATGGTTGCTGGATATCCTAAAGTTAGTGAAGAAATGTTCACTCTAACCAAAGAGGATGGGCAAGTCCAATTGCAAAAATTGCTCAATGTATTGCCTAATGCTAGCTATGCTAAGGCAAGACTTACGGCAATTTCCAATATAGAAAAAATGGAATGGCTCAATCGTTGGCTGCCATTTTTAATTCATGCCAATTCTGAAAATGCAAAAGCCATTCATGCTTGGTTATGCCAAATTAGTCAAGAACCATTGCCATTCCCAGAAAATGATAATCCTGCCGAACGGGAAAAACTAGTTCGTGTTTGGCAAAATTGGTTACTCCAGCAAAGCACGATTGCCCAAATCCAACAATGGATTGAAGATTTAGGCTCTGGCAAACAAGAAGCGATTGAAGCTGCCATTGCTAACTTGCAGCAGAACAAAGATGTGGCTTATCAATATATCTTGACAAGCCTCAAACATAGCAATGCCAATATTCGTTGGCAAACATTGCAGTTGCTTGGAATGTATCCTGAGAAAAAAGCAAGCATCACCCAAGCTCTGTTGCCACGTTTGACAGAAGAAAGCGACAGCGCAATATTACGTCAAATCATTGCTGTAGTTTCAACCTATGCAGGTGTAGAAGCTATTCCTAGCCTAACAGGCTTGATGGAACATCCTTTGGCGAACATCCGAAGCGAGGCAATATGGAGCCTTAGTCTTTTAAAAGACCCTGAATTAAGCACGAAGCTTGTTCAACGGCTTTCTAAAGAACCAGTTCCCGAAGTAAAAGCAGCGATCCTTCGGACATTGAGCCTTTCCCAAGATACTGCTCAAATCCATGCTGCATTGCAATTGATTTCTTATGAATTGCCGAAAGAAGATAAGAGTGATGTGCTTATGGCAATTTGCGATTGCGCAGCTCAAATTCAAAATGGTTTAGGCTTGAGTTTATTGACTGAAATTTTGGTAAGGCCAGATGTTAGCATTCGAAAATATGCTTTAACTAGGCTTTTGCCCTTGATCCAAACGGACAATGTCGGTCTTTTAATTCCTGCTTTGTGGGATTCTGACCTTGAACTTCGGACATTGGCATTCCAAAAATTGCTGGAGCATGAACTAAATTCTTATGGCTATGATCCAAAAGCCGATTTATTAGAACGTGCGGCTGCCATTGGCAGATGGAACAAATGGTGGCAGGCTAAACTGCTAGTCAAAGAATTTGTTATTGCTGATTTGACAAAGCAAAAAGAACTCATACCCCAGATTGTTGCCCAAGGAGAATCCGCAATCCCTGCAATTTTAGATGGATATTCTCACGCTAATCCTCAAATACAAAGCCAATTTTTGAAACTTTTATCGTATTGGGAAACACCAGAAGTGGTGGCACATCTCCAACAAGTAAGCCAAACTTTAGATACTTTGGGTATTGTAGCACTAGAAAGTTTAGCTCAAATTCATGCTCGTAAAAGCGATCCAGCAATTCGTAAAGTATTGCAAGCTGGATTTGCCAAACTACCAGAGAATGATAGAATTTGGCTAGCCGTGTATTTAGCAGTAGATAAAGATTCCACTGCCCTAGAATTTATCAAAGCAAAAATTCAATCTTCTGCTGCAATGCAAGTCTTGGAATTGATGTTCAAACATCGCTTGAGCCACCCTGAACTCAATAGTTTGGTAGCCGAGTATCTCAAATCTTCCGATGCCAATCTTCAACAAATGAGCTTTGATACCTTAGCAAATTTCCAAGATTGGAATACCTTGCTCAGCCATTTTAGCGAATTAGGAGAAAGCCAGAAATTGTTCCTGATTGGCAAAGTGCAACAAGAGAGCAAAGAGAATCTTGAAAAACTCATTTCGTATGTTGCTACAGAAACCTTAGATTCTGTACGCATCCGGTTAGTGGAAGCCTTGGGCGATGTAGCAAAAGCTCAGCAAGATTTATTAAAACTCCTTCCCAACAAACTTTCAGAAGGAGTACTCAAGGCATTGGTGCAGGTTCTCAAAAAGCAAAAAGCTTTGCCAACCACAATGATTTTGGATACATTCACGCAGCAAGAAAATCCAGCATGCCAACTCTTTTTGATCCAAAGTATTCCTGCAGAAGATTTGGCAAGTTCTGCTATTTTCTTGCAACCAATCATTACAGGAAATTATAGCGAACAAGTGAGCACCGAAGCCTTACAACAATTGCTCAAGGTTGCTGATGCAGATGTTGCTAAAATAGTACTAGATGTCATATCTCAAAAACAAAACACTTCCTTGCGTTTGGCGTGGCTTATCCTCATCAAAGGCAAAATCAAAGAGAGCCATTTTGCAGCAATTGAAGCATTCATGAAAAAAGAGCCTGAAGCTTCAGTTCGTAGCGCAGCTTTTGCTTTATTAACCAATTTACCTTATGACCTTGTCATTGGGCTTATTAAATATACAATTGAGCAAGATCCAAATTTATTACTACGCAAAGAAGCCCTTACCCAATTCGTAAGTTATAAAAGAGACGAAAATCAAGAATACCTATTAAACCTTGCCAATAGCCAAGATTCAGCATGGCGACAGATTGTTTATGAACACATTGTTTTGGCTATGCCAAGCAGGGCACAAGCTATTCTTGAAAAAGCTCTTGAATCCGGAGACATGGCTGCATTCCAAATTTTTGTCCAAAAATTCCCAGCCGTGGCCCAAACTTCGCTTGCCAGCATTCTTCCAAAAATCAAAGATGCAGACAAACCTATGTTTGTGCAAACCATTGTCGGCATTGTTGGCGAAAGCGAAATTGCTCTTTTGCTCAGTCTATTGCCATCCCAAGATCAAAGCATGAGCATCCAAGTGGCCAAGTTACTGGACAAAATCACAGGCATTACTTCGAACTTTGACCCCTTGACCCCACAGCCTGCGATCAACCTATGGCAAGATTGGCATAAACAGTGGCAAAATGCTCAACAAGCGCTGCAAGCCTATTTAGCAGCCAAAGAAGAGCAGCGAGAAGAATTGCAAAAACAACTGTTAAGTTATGGCAATTTTGGCCGCGATGCTTTAATCAAGGCATTACAAGGCGCTAGCAAAAGCACTACCCTGCTCTTGTTGCCAGCTCTAGCCAAATTAGATGATCCAGCCGCGATTGGCGCAATTCAATATGCTACCCAAGATAAAGATGTGGATATTCGCCACACAGCATATCAATGTTTGACCAGCCGCCCTGGTTTTGCGCAAGATGCAGCGATTTTCTATCTCAAAGAGATTGATCCAAACGTTCGGATTACCCTCTTTGCAGCTTTGAGCAAACAACATCAAACATTGCATCAAAATGATCTATTAGCCTATATCCGAATTGCAAATCCAGATATTATCTTGAAAATCTTGCGACTCAGTGCTACATGCCCGCTCAGTCTGCGCCGTGATATTTTAGTACAAATCCTCAATACACAAAATGACCCTGCGATTCTTGAGCAAGCCCTTATTGGAATGAAGCCCGTCCTGCAAATGCAAGATATAGAAGTACTGGCTACCTTGCTCAAACGCACCACAGACGAACGTGTTGCTCAAAAGACTTTGGAATTGCTTGCACAATATACTGAGATTCCCAAAGAATCTTTAGCAGATCCCAAAGCATTCTTAGCTTGGAAAGAACAAAATGCCAAGAGCATCGCTCAATTTACTCAAGCAGGAGCGATGATCGAAAAATACCTCAGTGGAAAACAAGAACTATCTTTGCAAGACGAAAAGCAGTTGAATGCTTTGCTAGATGCACAAAAAGTAACTGTGGTCGGACTGCTGCTGCCAAGGTTGGCTCAAATGCCACAACCTCAAGAGAAAGTTAAAATCTTGAACTTGCTTGCAGTTTTAGGCCAGGCTACCACACAAGCAACTTTCGAACAATTTTTGACTTCCGATGTGGTAGAGTTACGCCATGCAGGGGTCACCGGCTTATATCGTCTCAATTGGGATCCAAAGAGCGACCTTGTGCAAAAATCTGTTGACCATCAAGATCCAATGATCCGTTTCTTTGCGATCAAGACATTGGGACGCACCAAAGACCCTGCATATCTGCCCAATATTAGCAAAGCCCTTGCTGATTTGGATTCCCGCGTGCGTGAAGAAGCCCTGTTCTGGGCCAAGCAAATAGGATTCAAGGATCCAGAAGCTTTGCAAAAATTGCTCAAAGATCCTTCTCCAAGCGTAAAGACAATGGCCATTCAATTGGCTGTGGATCTGAAGATGACAAGCATTATGGGAATGCTCATCGGTGATCTAAATCATCCATTCCCCATCGTTCGCCAAGCTGCCTATGATGCTTTGCGTACATTGTCTGGTCAGACCATTGCGTATGATCCTTTGCAAGAAATTGCGAAGCAAAAAGAAAATTTGCTCAAATGGCAATTGTGGTGGCAAATTTATCAATTGCAGCAAGAAATCCAAAATCTAGCCGAACGTTTTGTGGAAAAAGATATTGATAAAACCAAAGTTCGCGAAAAAATCGTAGCTTTGTATAAAGAAAGTGTATCTGATTTCCAAAAAGCAGCGTTAGAAAAAATCTTGCAACTCCTGAAGGATACACGTACAACTATCCGAGTTGAAATGATTGCTGTGCTTGCAGAATCCGGTAATCGTGGAATTGCGACAGAGTTAGGCAATTTCTTGTTGGATGAAAACCTTGAAGTTCGCCAAGCTGCCTATGCTGCGATTGAAAAATTAACCGGGACGAAACCTAGCGTTGGAACAATTGCCTATACTGATGACAAAGGCAAAGAAGAATGGACCAATTCTGTAAACGCCTGGTTGCCCAATTGGCTACAAGCTGAGCAAAAACTGCGAATGGAAGAAGAACTCAAAAAACTTCAACAAGATGCAGTCACCATTGCCACCATTAGCCGCATCTGGACCAATGACCATGCCAATGCAGCTTATAAACTCCTTGGATACTTAAGAAGCGCGTATCCAGATGTTCGAGCAAAAGCATTTGAATATCTCAAACCTTTGAGCAAAGATATTGCTTTCCAACACGATGCCACGTTAGAAGAACGTAACCAAGAAATTGACGAAATCGAAAAATGGATTACCAAGACACAACAAGAAATTCAGCAGCAAGAAAAAGAACTCCCTGAAAAATTGGCCGAATTAGACCAACTGGAAGGCGACCTCAATACACTCACAGGATGCGAGAACCTGCGCAACAGCATTGAAAAAATGCTTGCAGATGTGAATGCACATCCCCAAGTACAACAAAAATATGTGGATATTTTGCGCAAAAAAGGCTGCGAATTCCCAGATTACAACATCTATAGCGACAGCAAGACCAAAGAAGACCAAATATATAGAGCCGATGAAATCTTGGTCCAATACAAGGCTAAGCTCAAAGTTGCTGCTGAAGAAGCAGTAGCAGTAGAAAAACAATTGCAAGAAGCTTTAGATGTGCAACATCTTGGAACAGAATTAGATATACAAAAGGCTGAAAAATTAATTCCAGTTTTGATGCACAACCATTACCCACTGCGAGACAAAGTCAGCCAAATACTCAGCAAACTGGCCGGCCGTGATTTTGGATACAAACCTGATGCTCCTCTTGCACAACGTCAAGAAACTATGCCACACTGGCAAGAATGGATTCAGAACGCTCGGCAAGAACTTGCAGCACGACGACAAAATTATTTGGCCAAAATCAAAGCATCCAATGAATTCCTAGGCCAATCCAAGAAAGTTCTAAACCGAGAAGATTGGGCTCATGCAAGTATGCTGATCTCTGCGCTTCAAGATAGCGATGTGGCTGTCCGAGAAGCTGCAATTCAAGTACTTACTGGAATTCGTGGAGATACATTTGGCTATGTAGCCAGTGCACCACAACCAGAAAGCCTGCGTCAATGGCAAAATTGGCTCGTTGAACAAAGCAGCATTATTTTCCAACGCGAAACCATGATCCAAAACGCTCGAGCAATCCAAAATGCAGCAAAGATTACCACAGCAGATGCAGTTGCTCAAGTTGCTATTTTAGTCCAAACATTGACTTCTCCCGAAATCGCAGATCGTCAAGTTGCATTTGAAGCACTCTCTCAATATGCACGTACCCATGCGATGAATGAAGTCCGAGAAGATTTTGGATATGATCCCAAGGCTCCTACAGCAATTTTGGAAACAACTGCAAAAGATTGGCAAAAGTGGTATCAAGAAAAACTTCTGCCCATTGCAGAAGCTGAAAAACAGCGTTTAAGCGAAGTCAAGCGTGTGGGCCAAAAAGTACTTGATAGCAAACTGGCTTCCTTGGATGCAATTCAAGGTTTGGAATTCTTAATCTCCTCCTTGAATGACATTGCACCTGTGGTACGTGAGTCTGCGCTAGCATCCTTGAAAAGCGTTGCTCCAGATACAAATTACAACTATGATGCAAAACAGAACCCTGATACACAAAAGTTTGGCATCAAGCAATGGCAATTCTGGTTGCGTAAGCAAAAAACCCAAATTGTTGAAATAGTGGCTGCTCGTCAACAAGCAATTGAAAAAATCATTGCTCGCAATCCAATATTCAATAGCCCAGAACAAGAACCCGATGTCATCTCCATTATCAATGCGCTGAATGATTCCGAAGTACAAATTCGTCAGATTGCATTCCAATGGTTAGTCAAGCAATCCAATCAATCGTTTGACTTCAATCCACAAGCTGAACCTGCATCCCAAGAAAAAGCAAAAGCAAGTATCCAAGAATGGGTCAAACTACAAAAAGTCATGCTGACCCTTGCAGGATATGAAGCTAACTTGGGCCAAGGAGTCAATACCGAAGCCAATATTGCTGTTTATCAAAAAGTATTGGCCTATCTCGATGACCCAGCAATTGCTATTGGAACTAAAGCATTTGAGATCGCATCTAAACTTGCTGGAAATGAAGCAGATATTGAAGGTATGCAATTCCCATTGGATAAAGACAGCATCAAAGCCAAGCTCACCATTTGGATGGAAGCTCAACGTGAACGCAGCAAATTGAGCGAATTAGCCGGATCAATCACCGCAGTCCGCACTGCAGAAGATTTACGCAAAGTCGGCATTTTGATCACTGCATTGGATTCTCCAAAACTTTCTGTGCGTGCTTTTGCTATTGCTAAGCTCAATCAACTTGCACCAAAACCATTTGCATATCAAGCCAATGACTCTACTGAAAACCGCATTGCAGCTTTAACTGAAATTGATCAATGGTATAAAAAGCTCCAAGAAACTATTGAATAATTTAAATGCAAGCCTAGTTTTAGGCAGCATTCAGTATCTTTGTCTAGTCAGAACCAACTTCGTATGGATACGAAGTTGGTTCTGTCATTATCCAGGAATCAGGCGAATTACAAAGGACTACTATGGGCAACGAGCAAGATAGTGTTCGTGAATTATTTGGTGATTCTGCCTTTAATCCTGAGACTGGCAAACTATTGCATGATCAATACAGAATCTTGGCAAAATTGGGACAAGGTGGTATGGGTGCTGTGTATCAAGCCCAAGACTGTCTCAATCTGAATTATGTCGCCATCAAGCGGATTATGATCCAAAGTAACCAAAAAAACCTGATGGAACGATTTCGGCGAGAATATAGGCTTCTAAGACAGCTCCATCATCCCAATGTAGTCAAAGCTCTTGACTTTTTTCAAGAGCAAGATACGTTGTTCTTAGTCATGGAATTTGTGGAAGGAATTTCATTACATAAGTTAATCCGAGAGCATCCACATAGCCTTACCTTAGAGCAACAGCTTCAAATTGGAAGACAAATTGCCCTTGCAGTAGCAGCCCTCAATGAAGCGAATATTTTACATCGAGACATTAAACCTCCCAATATCATTGTCAGTGATAACCGTCGGGATGTTAAACTAGTAGATTTAGGTATCAGCAAAAATTTAGAAGAAACCGCATCTTTGACTGAGCATGGAATCGTGTTAGGAACTCCATCCTACTTGAGTCCTGAACAGGTACAAGGTGAATCCTCGGATCGAAGCGATATTTTTTCCTTAGGCCTCACCCTATACCAATTTTTTCTTTGGCAGCCACATTCTCCATTTCATCAAGAAAATAAACTTCTCATTTTACGTAATATTCTCCAAAAAACAGTGCCGCCTTTAATCCTGCAGATTCCTAAAAATGTTTCCAAGCTACAGCACACCATTTATCAAAGTTTGTCTGATATTTTGCAACAAGCTTTGGTAAAAAAATCCGAAGCGTCGTTTAGCCCATGCGCGAGAATTGGCAGAAGAATTAGCCTTGCTTTTTGAGTTAGCCAGCGGTGAAGAAATGCCAACGGAGGCTCGTGCCACCAATAATGCGGCTAAAGAATTGATGCAAGCGCTCGAAGAAATCTGCCTCATAGATCATCATGCTCCACAAAATCACCGTATCAAAGAGTTCATCATCCATAAGCAAATTTGGGCCAATGCTGAATTTGAGATTTGTTCAGGTTGGGATTTAGAACATAAACGGCCCGCCTTAATTCGGCAAATCCAAAGCAATCAAATAACGGCTGAAGCACGCGAAAAACTTCAAAGCCGAATGATACAAGAATACTATCTTTTGTCTGATCTAGACTATGCCTATCTCCTAAAGCCATATCATCTCTTGGAAAATGATGGGATATTGTATCTTATTTACCCATTCATACCAAGCATATCCCTGCGGCATTTGATTCAAAATTTTGCCTATTCATACACGTTTTTAGAGCAACTCAAAATCATGCAGCAAATTACTGGTGCTGTCCAATACATTCATGAAAAAAACATTGTGATTGGAAATCTGCATCCAGAAAACATTCTCATAGATGGCATTCATAAAGTTGCATACTTACAAAATCTTAGTGTTGCGATCCCTCAAAAAACTGCAAAAGCA
>Ga0179939_1169787_pt1 | contig 11773 bp, 10 predicted proteins | sample AD_UKC032_sludge_FD_136009 | JGI IMG/M metagenome (GOLD analysis project Ga0179939, IMG submission 136009) | Active sludge microbial communities of municipal wastewater-treating anaerobic digesters from Illinois, USA - AD_UKC032_MetaT... | ecosystem: Engineered > Bioreactor > Anaerobic >...
CGGACTTGGATATCTCGTTTGTCCATGCCAGGTTCAATATGAATATCGGAAGCCCCCATTTTATGAGCATCTGCTAAGATTTGATTGACCAATCGCACCACAGTGCTGGCCATTTCTTCAGACTCAGCTTCGACTTCTGTGCTTATTTCGGCTGGGGTTTGGGTTGCTTCTAGTTCTTGAATCAAATTCTGAATCGAGTTTTGTGGTACAGCTTCAGCGGTTTTTTCTGCACCAAAGTAATAGTCAATTGTCTTAAAAATGTCTTCTTTGATGCCAACCCAAAGCTTCACACTTTTTCCAGGAAATTGGCGTTTTAGATCATCCACGCGGTTGAGTTCACGTGGGTTATCTATAACAATCTCTACAGTATCTTCGTTCGTTTGTGTAATAGGTGCCCAAAGATTAGTACGCAGATATGCTGCGTCCACATTCATCAATAAGACTTTGGGAATAAGCATTCCAGGGCGAAATTCATAAAATGGCGCATGATAAAATTTGGTCAAAGCACGGCCAATGTCTTCTTTTTTGACTTTAAATTTGTTCATTAAAACGTATGGCACAGATTGACCTAACTCTCGGCTGAGTTGAATTGCCTGGTCCATTTCTTTGCTAAGCACCAGGTTTTCAGCAACCAGCAAATCATATATGTTGAGTTGTTTGCGTTGCATTCGCTTTTGGTTATGGAATGCAATCGCTAAAGTCTCGCATATTTCATTGATTGCATGCGTATCTTCTGAGGTAAAAATCCCTCCGCCGATTTTATTGATAAGCTGCAATACGCCAAGCAGCTTGCCATTCATCAAAAGTGGGGCTGCAATGACCTGTTTTGTTCGAAAGCCTGTACGTTGGTCAAAATCACGATTGAATTGCAATTGCTGATCAATCTGAGACAATTCCTTGACATCATACGCATCCTGAATATTCAGCATGGTTTGGTTTTGTGCTACATAACCGGAAATGCTTGCATTATTGATGGCTACTCGAAATTCGCGAACTTCATCTCCAACTTTAAATTTGGAGTAGATTTCTTTTTCATCTTCACTCACCGCATATAGTGTGATGCGTTCTGCGGCTACCAAACCTAAAATTTGATCTTTTAAATCAAGCAAGATTGAATCTAAATTCGGTGATGAATGGATGCGATTGGTGATTTTATGCAGCCTTTGTTCAAATGTAATTTTGTCTTTGAGCTGCATCACCATACTTGCAGAACCAGGAGTTCTTATGGTTGTTTCATCAGCGTGGTCCTTTTTAAAAAAAGGCATACATCTTCCTTCCTTATTTGGGATTTTCCAAGCAGAAAACTTCACAAAAAAATTCTTGAATTTTGGAAACAGCAATTCCAAAACCAATCGCCTGGTCTGTGCCCACGACAAATGCTGTCAGACCAATCATTTTTCCATTTGCATTGAGCATAGGGCCACCTGAGTTACCAGGCGCTATATTTGCATCACTTTGGATAATATCGCCTCGAACTCCACTTACGGTTCCCCGTGTCAATGACCAGCGATATCCTCTAGGATGGCCAATCACAAAAACATCTTCTCCAACCATAGGTAGCAAAGGGGCCATTTCCAAAGGATGCGGCAAAGGCTCGATCTCCTGGCTAAATTGAACAATGGCTAAATCTTTAGAACGATCCATTTTTACAATTTCGCCTTGGGCAGTCTGTCCATCTTTGAGCATAATCAAAACACCAATGCTATCTTCAACTACATGCGCGTTGGTGAGGACAAAGAGAAAGTTTTGATATTGCACAATCACGCCACTGCCAATTTTCTCATCGGATTTAATCAATACAACTGATGGCGCACATTTTTCATAAATTTGAGTTGCTCCTAATGCAACTGAAATAGGTTTTTCGTGTGTTGATTCATGCGAAAGTGTTGGTAATTCATGTTTGGAAAGACTGGAAATTTTAAGCCATATCGTACGGAGATACTGCCAATGCCCTAAGCCAAATATGAGTATTCCCAAGCCCACGATAGCCAAAACATAATGATGCCATACAACGCTGCGTTGACGAGAAGGGCAATATTGCTGCAACAATGTTTCAAAAGTATTGTGGAGTTCTGGTGCATTGCTAAACCTTGCATTAGGATCAAGTTGAAGCATTTTTGCTACCATGTCTTCTGTATCTGCATGAATATTTGGCCTTGGAATTTTTAGAGGTCTAGCTGAATGAGTCTGGATTAATGCAAAATCTTGCGTTATATTTCGCTGCATTATGTTACCACACAGGGCAAAATACAGAATAGCCCCTAAAGAATATACATCACTTCGAAAATCTACAGACTCTCCGCTCAATTGCTCGGGAGACATAAATTCGCAGTGTGCATGAGCAAGATGAAAGGTCGTTTGAGCATCTTGAGAAAAAGCACGTATCCAGCCAAAATCACATAACTTGATCTGCCGATTGCGAATCATGATATTGGCAGGCCTTAAATCGCGATGCACAAATCCATGTTGCCACAGGTGTTCTAGTGCTGAGAGAACCTGCAATCCTAAATGCAATGCAGCTCGTTCAGATAAACAGCCGTGTGCCTTGACATATTGCTCTAAGGAAGCACCATCAAAATATTCAGTGACAACATAGTAAAGATTGCCTAATTTGCCAGAATCCAGGCCTCTTAAAACATACGGATGATCAAATTTTCCCAGCGCGTAGATTTCGCGTAAAAAGTGCATGGTTTCGCTTTCATGCTTCGCAAATTTGGGATTGAGCAATTTGATCACGACCCAACGTTTCATTTGCAAATGAAATGCTTTGTATAAGATTCCTAGATTGCTTTCGCCAATTTTAGCAACGATTCTATATCCTGGAATGAGTTGAGCGAATTGGCGTTGGGTCAAATGGCCTTCTTTGATCAGCCAATTTTTAAGATCAGGCACTTGTCCTTTTGCCATCAGTTTTTGCCTGGCTAGAATATCTTGTTCTAGGGTTTTGGGAGGAATCGCACCAGTACTAAGGCAAAGATGCTCTAAGATTATATCTTCGGCTTGTTCTTCAAAAAAATACTTTGCGGTTTCCATGCTTCTAAAAACGTAGCATACTTTCTATTTTGATAACAAAAGTACTCTTTTTGCCGTCTGAACCAAGTTCATCATATAAGTCTTTACAATATGAAGAATTAAATAAAAAACCAGCTACTATACTAAAGGTTAAATCTGAGGTATATTCCCAGGTTAAGCGAAAATCTAGTTCATCGCCCATGGCTTTGCTTTTGCCTTTGCCTACGTCTAAGGCTCTTGCATGGGTGTACAGAACTTCAAATCGCATTTCTTCTTTTGTGATTGGCTTTAAACTTACACCGGTTTTAAACTTAATGGCCCAATAGTTAGAATCTATGTCCATTCCATAGTCATTGTCTTCGAGGATAATGGTGCTGTCAATGTCTTCGTAAGTGACCAAATCATGATTTTCTTTACGCTTGGAATCCCCATCATCCCCTGAAATATACCAAAAGGAAATATCAAAAAATGGCATCCATTCACTTTTTTGATAAGTAAATTTGGTTCCAACATAGCCGCCCAAGGCCAGATGGTCCTGGTCTTGTGTATGCCCAAAAGGCTCTTTGCTCGTGGCTTCGTATTCACCAAATTGGAATAATAATTCCCCATAACTTTCGACTATGTATACCTTTGGATCATCGCTCCATGAGTAATTTGCTCCAATGCCAATAGTCCAGATGGGCATTTTATTATCACCTTGGATACCGGCTAACAACAAATTGAAAACACGAGGTAATGTGTCTGTGCTTCCATCTTCATTATAAATCTTTTTTGTCATATCCAAATCAAAGTTTAGCCCAAATACAGTTTCATCTTTTCGGGAAAATCCTGTTTCAGACGTGACTAAATAGAAACCATCTATGTAAAATTCAACTTCTTCCTTGGGCTGGTATGTAGCAACAATACCAATGGCATGCGTGTCTGCACGTGTTGCAAATGGAGATTCTGCTTCGGAAAGGTTTAAAAAAAATGCTCCTCCATCACTTCTCAAGGCATATTTATAAGGGATGACCCCTGCTTGAAAAGACAATCCATCCACAAGGAAATTGCCCACTTGCAAGTAGGCTCTTTCAAAGTGCCATTCCCATTCACTTGGGGATTGCCGATTGGTGATATATAAATTGCCCAAAGAAGTATGGTGCAAAATGCCTTCTCGACTTTCATTTTGCAATTCAAACATAGCTTCTATACCATTGCTTAATTTTACATTCATTCGCAATGCAGTTCTTAAATCAAAGAAATCGCCATCTAAATGCGTGCTTTTGTCGCCCAGTGCATCTGTTGAAAATAATTCATCTCTATAAATATAGCCAGCACCAACGAATCCAGAAAATGTGATGTATTGCGTATTGCGTTGATTTTCAGAAAACCGGAACGTATTTGCTCCGGATCGCGAAGTTTGAGAAGGAATCTCTACATCTTCAGGGACAACTTTTTTGCGAGCAGGCTGTTCACTGCTTGGTTTAGAAGTCTCTGAAGAAGTACTTGCAGGGCTGGTCTGCCTCACGGGAGTTTTTTGCTCTGAAGTTGAACTTTCAGAACCAGGGCTAGTTTGTGGCACTGTTGGTGCTGCAGTAGAAGCAGCAGGTTTTTGGCTGCTTGGAGCAGCTTGACCTTGGCTGCTTGGAGCAGCTTGACCTTGGCTACTTGGGACAGCTTGACCTTGGCTACTTGGGACAGATGGCTTTTGGTCTTGGCTGCCTGGAGCGGCTGGCTTTTCAGTGCTTGGGCTAGGCTCTGTTTCCAGTATCTCATCTTCTAAAAAATCGTCAATGCCAAGCTCTTCTTTGGGCTTTTCTTTGGTTTGTCCAAAACCATACACTAAGCAAAATAAAAATAAAATAAAAAAACATAATTTTTTTTGCCACATAGCAAACACTTTCCATTAAAATTTCATGTAGCTAGACGATTGAACATTTACGCAGTCATAACAAACTGTCAATGCAAGTTTTTCAAGAAAGTGAAAGATTGTAAAGAATATGTGTGCTTATATTCAGCAGATCATGCTGTTTTTAATGATAGGATGCTGTATTATACTAGGAATTGGCATAAAATCGCAATTCCAAAACAGAAAAAATCAATTTATTTGCCAAATCCATCTTCGGCATTGGGGCAGTTGTTTGGAAGTCCACAAATTGGAACATCCAATGTATGCAAAACAAGATATTGATTTAGATTGGGTTAGAAATATTTCAAAATATTTCCATACCCAAGACGTATGGCATTGTCCTAGTCATAGCAATCCCAAAGAATTGACGTATGCATGGAATGCTCAGATTGTCGCTCAGTACCTTAAACCTAAGTTTGCTATGCCTGGATCAAAAATCTTAGCCATGGACAGTCATCCAGGTAACGGCCTTAGTCTGGGACCATCCAGCGATATTGCCAATCGCCATTTTGGAGGTACGAATCTTTTACAAAATGATGGAGCTGTGATTTATCACAAGGCTATAGCAACAGAAAATACAGCACAACTTCTTGAATGGCAAATAGATGAAGATGATAAGATAGATGACCCATAACAAAGTACGCCATCTTGAGTAAATTTTGAATTTTTTCTTGCCATTCTTATATATATTTGCTAAAATAAAAAATACAGTTTTATTGGAATTTTGTTCAAATTGACTTATCCTTGGCAGGGAGATTTGAATCATGAGCAATACGATTGCTAAAGTATTTATCGTAATCAATTTTGTATTAAGCACTGTGTATCTCGTTGTATCAGGTACATTTCTATCTCAAAAATGGGATTACCGCCAGATGTACCTAGATCAAGCTTACAAATATGAACTGGAAAAACGAGGCAATGAAGATAGTCTAAGAGAAGCTCAAAAACGCGTTGAGAGCATGACGAAAACAGCAATGGAAGCTCGTGCTGTAGCAAAAGCACAAAGCAAGGAATTAGCAGAACTTCGTCAAGAAAATGCAAAATTAGATGCTCAAAATTCGCAATACGCTCTTTCTTTAGCCAAAATTAATGCTGCTATCACAGAAATCAATGACAAACTAGAAAAGAAAGAACTACGAATCGCTGAGCTTGAAAGTAAGCAAGATCAATATAAAAAAGAAGCGGAAGACGCTAAAAAAGACAAAGATGAAGCTGAAAATGAACGACAGCGTATGGAATTGCAATTGAGCAACTTGCAAGGCGAATTATCTGAGAAATCCAAATTATTGCAGACTGCTGACAAAGAACTGCGCGAAGCAAAATTGGTCATGCGCGCACTTCGTGATGCTGGTGTCAACCTCAGCGCATTTGCAGGAACTCCTAAACTTTTGGACGGTCAAATTACGGCTGTGAGTGAAGAAGTTCCTATTGTGATGATTTCTTTAGGAAGTGATCACGGAGTTGAAAAAGGCTATCAATTTACTGTATACCGTGGCAGCAAATTTGTTGCACGTGTTGTTGTCGAAGAAGTTTATAAAAATATGTCCGCTGCTCGTATCTTAAAAGATATGAGTGTGGAAAAAATCAAAAAAGGTGATAGCGTTACAACACGCATCGGTGGGGGGACCTTTTAATGCAACAAGATGAATTATTGCCAGTAGATGAGCAAACTGGTGAACTAGACCAAGCTTATGATGTCCCAAAAACGGCAACCGCTGTGGACCATCTCTCCACGGTTTTAATCATCTTAACCTCACTTTTTCTGCTGCTGAGTATCATTATGACTAGTATTCAACTCTATGTAGCGTATGATATTGGAAAAAGTAAAGAAGATATTCGAGAACGCGAAAGAGTTGTTCGTACCAAATAACCTTGGCGTAGAAAAAGCACTTGCTAGCCCTTGCCGGCAGGACACTAGCAATTTTTCCCTTTTAGAAGCCTAATTTACTATCCGTTTAAGAATCAAGCGCTAGTTACCTTAGTTGCTAGTCGGCTATGGATTTACATAAAGTATGATAAGAATTAACCCGCACGCTTAAAAGATGCTTTTCGCTAAACATCATCAAAGCGTGCGAGCCTAATTCCACAAAAACTAGAATTTTTTCAAGTAGCATATTTTTTACTCAATACCCTAGTTGCTAGTTGACTAGGGACGTGGCAAGATATGGGTATGATACCTTCTGATGAACTCCCAATTGGAAGCCCTATCTTAATCCCATAGCAAGCTCAGGGAGCCCAACCGCTTCGGTGGACTGGCAGGTAACTGCCCATTGGTGTAGCAATGAATCAGTATCAGGCTGCACAACTGATACTGAACTTTTTGTAAAAATGTGGAACCAGAAATGAAACCACTATTGCAATCTTCTTGTTACTCTTTTTCAAACAATACATTACAAGTTTTGAACAACTAGCAACTTGGGTACTCAATATAACGAATTTTTGGGACCCAATACATCAGTTGCCGTTGTGGAGTTTCCCAAAAAACGTTATCATCAAATTTTTTATTCTCCTTTTGGTCAATGGATATTTATTTGACCCAATATGTTGCTGATTTCCTCAGACTAGCAACTTGGGTAGGACATGAGACCGCATGGTTAATATTATTGATAAATTCATGGGGTTCTTATCATTGGATATGGGCATTGATTTAGGAACAGCAAACACATTGGTTTGTGTACGTGGTGAAGGCATCATTATTTCAGAACCTTCCGTAGTAGCCGTGAAAAAAAGATACCAATGTAGTTCTCTTGAATGGCAAAGCCGTGGGAGATGTTGCTAAGGACATGCTCGGTAAAACCCCTGAAAACATCGTAGCGATCCGCCCTATTAAGCATGGTGTGATTGCAGATTTTTCTATTACAGAAGCAATGCTTCGATATTTTATTCACAAAGCACAAAAGCGCCGTTGGAGCTTAAAGCCACGTGTTGTTATTGCTGTTCCATCAGGCATTACCCCTGTTGAAAAACAAGCTGTGATTGATTCTGCCTTGCGCGCTGGTGCTCGCGAAGTGTATTTAATCGAAGAGCCATTAGCCGCTGGAATTGGTGCTGGCTTGCCAATCACAGAACCTGTGGGCAGCATGATTGTAGATATTGGCGGTGGAACTACAGAAGTAGCTGTGCTATCTTTAGCCGGCAGTGTGAGTTCTGCCAGCTTACGTGTAGCAGGTGATGATTTAGACACTTCCATCATCCAATACCTGAAGCGCACTTATAACTTGCTTGTTGGTGAACTGATGGCCGAGCGTATTAAAAAGGAAATTGGATCAGCCTATCCATTGGAACAAGAGCTTACCATGGAAGTACGCGGTCGAGATTTGCAGGCCATGTTACCCCGCAGAACCACCATTCGATCTGAAGAAATCCGTGAAGCACTTCAAAAGCCAGTCACAGATATTATTCAAGCCATCAAAAGTACATTGGAAAAAACCCCTCCTGAATTGGCAAGCGATCTGCTAGACCAGGGCATTACTTTGGCAGGCGGTGGCTCTTTGCTTCGAGGGATTGATCAGGCTATTGCCAAGGAAACTTTGCTACCTGTGAGAATTGCAGATGATCCAATGACTGCGGTAGCTCGTGGTACAGGCGAGGTACTCAATCAACTGGATGTGCTCAGTGATATTTTATTGGAAGGTTCATAATTATTTGGAGAAGGCGATTTATACATCCGCCTAACATTTTGTGAAATCATTCCGCAGTATTTTTTTGATCTTGCTTTTTGTTGGTTTCTTTCTAAGCTTAGCTCCCTTTTTCCATAGCCTTAGGCTCCGTATATTCTCTCTATTTTTTCAACCATCCACTTCCATTCAAGAAGAACATCTTTGCCTCCAGAATCCAGCAGCAAGTTCAGAGATTGTTGCCTTGCAGCATCAAATTTCTGCTCTTTCCTGGCAAGTTTTGCAATTACAAGAGCAAGTGCAAAATCTCACAAAATTTCGCGAAAAATTTTCTATTGAAGATATGCCTTTGGTCATTCCAGCCAAAATCCTGCTACGTCATGATAGTTCTACTTTACGCAATTCATTTATCATAGATCGAGGCTCTCAGCATGGCGTGAAACCTGGATTTGCTGTAGTTTATGGATATTCTCTTTTAGGAAGAATTTTGGAAGTCTCACCTAAAACCAGCAAAGTCTTGCATATCACTGATCCTGCCATGAGAATTGGGATTTACGTTATAGGTACGGTAGAAGATCAGACTATCACATACGCAGAAGGATTATGCATTGGAAGGAATTCTAATTGTGAACTGCGGCATATAGAAAAAGGGAATCAAAAATGGCAAGAAGGCGAATTAAGTATTGTGACTTCGGGCTTTAAAAAACAATTCCCACCTGGCCTTGTAGTAGGTACCATTCAATCTCCATATCGAAAAAAAACAGGGGCAGAACTAGAAGAAATTGGTGTATTTTGGGATTTGCCAGTCCAAATAGCAGATTTAAGCAAAATCCTGACCGTTTTGGTATTGCCCTCTCTGGAATAATTCTATGCGGTTTGTTCATTGGCATATTTTGTTTTTGTTGGCCTCGGCTTTACTTGGACTACAAGTTTTGGTAGTTCCCTATTTTGCTATCAACGGGGCTAGACCTGACCTTTTACTCTGCTTATTGATCTACATGAGCTTCCAAGTAAAAGCTCGCCAAGCCCTGATCGCTGGTGTTATTCTTGGGCTTTTCAAAGATGGCATCAGTGCTGAAAGGTTTGGTTTTTTTTTTGCAATGTTTAATTTCATCACTATATCGCTTAGTTTTTTGCAAAAAAAAATGATCCACGATTCTAGAATTGTGTGGATCATCACAACAGGGATAGCTAGCCTTTTGGTCAATTTTGCAGAATCTCTGATGATGGTAATCACTTATCGCCATTTTATCGCATTTGAGCAGTGTGCAGGAGGAGCATGCTATACCATGCTTATCTCATTATTTTGTTTTATTTTTTTTGATAAACTTCGATTATTGGAAAAAGAACGATGATTCAAAAAGAAGAGATCAAAGAACGAGCCAAATTGATGTTGGTGATGCTGGTGGTAGGATTCCCATTCATAATACTCAGGCTTTTTTTGATTCAGGTTGTGGATTATCCAGAATATTCTCAAGCAGCCGCTAAAAACTTAGATAGATATCGAGAACTGCCACCCAAACGAGGTACTATCTATGATCGGCACCATCGTCTTTTAGCAAAGACATCACCATCTTATGATTTGTATGTACAACTTAAGGGCGTTGTGATCAATCCAGATAGCCAAAAAACTGAACCAGAATTGAATATGCCGACTATCGAACGTGTTCAAAAGCTGTTAAGCGAACATGGATCCGACATCACATTAGAAGAACTCACTGCTAAAATTACCAGGTATTACCAAAAAGCATGCAAAGAAATCGCACGGCTGCTGGAACCAGATCAAGAATTGGCCCAAAAACGGCCTAGAAAATATAAACGCAAAAAAACAGATTATGAAAAAGACTGGTTTGGCCGCAAATTTTTAATTGTTACTAAACTACCCCATTCTTTTGCACAAGAAATTTTCTGTGAAAATGCGCATTGGGAATGTGACGAGAGCAAAGCCAATATTCAAGAATTATATCCAGGCTTTTGCTTGACCTATAGCATTGCGAGAGAATATCCAGAAAAAACAGTAGCATGCCAATTATTAGGTGCCATTGGGCCAATTCCAGATTCTCAACGCATTTCGTTGATTGAAAAATATGATTATCGCAGCAATGACGAGGTTGGGCTAGAAGGCATAGAAAAATTGCTCGAACATGAGCTAAGAGGCAAGCGCGGGTATCTCGTCAACAGCCAGCAAGGCCAGTTTGTGGAAAAAGCTATGGATGGTCTGGATGTTGAACTTACCATAGATGCCCATGCACAAAAGCTTGCGGAAGAAGCTTTGGATGAAATGATCCAACAATCACAAGCTAAAGGCGGCGCAGCAGTCGTGATTTCAGTAGAGACAGGCGAAATTCTAGTGCTTGCTTCTTCTCCTCGATACGACATCAACCAACGACGGTATAAATACAACGAACTCCTTCATGATCCACAAGAACCATTGCTCAATCGCGCGATTGCCTTACGCCATACTACCCCGCCAGGCTCTGTGTTCAAGGTCGCAGTAGCATTGTATGCCTTAGAGGCCGGCATCATTAATAAGCATGACCTATTTGAGTGCCGTGGCTTTATGTATGATCGAGGCAAATTTCGTTGCACCCACCACCATGGAAAAGTCAATGTCGTTCAAGCGATTGAAGGATCATGCAATGTCTTTTTCTACCACGTTGGCGAAAAGATGGGTTGGCAAAATTTAATGCAATGCGCTAAATATTTTGGCTTTGGCAGCAAAAGCGGCATTGGCTTTGTAGAAGAATCGGCTGGCCGGCTTCCCCCAAAAGGCACTCCAGGCGAAGACCGCATGTTTGCAATTGGCCAACGTTTGGAAGCGACCCCTTTGCAGATTGCCCGCTCAATGGCCATGATCGCTCGTCGCGGGTCTATGCCACAACTCCAAATTGTGCGAAGATACCTTGTTCCTGCTAAATTAGACGAAAGTACGTTAGAACCAAGCAAGCTCATTTCTCAATTCGGCAATAGCCTTTGGCAATGCAAGTTTAGCGAAGAAAACTGGGACTTAGTGATGGAAGGCATGCGTCGGGTCACAGCAGGCCATGATGGAACTGCCCAAAATGTAGGAAAACTCATCGGCGACATAGAAATTGCATCCAAGACAGGAACCTCTCAAGTCTCTGGAAGAAAAGACCACGGCTGGTTTGCCGGCTTTGCGCCCTTCCGCAACCCGCAATATGCCTTCGCCGTATATATCGAACATGGAGGATATGGCGGCCAGTGCCCTGGTCCCGTTGCTGCAAAGATTATCAAA
>Ga0179939_1019735_pt1 | contig 11701 bp, 12 predicted proteins | sample AD_UKC032_sludge_FD_136009 | JGI IMG/M metagenome (GOLD analysis project Ga0179939, IMG submission 136009) | Active sludge microbial communities of municipal wastewater-treating anaerobic digesters from Illinois, USA - AD_UKC032_MetaT... | ecosystem: Engineered > Bioreactor > Anaerobic >...
CACATTCTGCGATGGCTGTGGCAGATCGGGTGCCTGTGGTGATGAGAGCCATCTCTCCAAACAAATTTCCTTCTTCAAGAGCAAGCAGCGTCTTTTCAACACCTAATGAAATTTGGTGACTAAGACGCACACGGCCTTGCTCAATCAAATACATCGTATCGCCAATATCGCCTTCTGTGAAGATGATCTGATCTTGGCTAAAAGTCATTTTGACTGCAATTTTTTGTATTTTTTCTAAATCTTCATCCGCAAGATCCCGAAAAATACTAATTCGTTGATAAATATCTTCCATAAAAATAAACCGTAATATTCAACCTATATGATAAGGTAGACGGTTTCCTCCAATGCGCTTCGCCTACACAATTTTGCGTAGGAAAGCGCAGATGCATGATTAAGAAGCTATTTGGTTAAGTTCTTCTCTAAGCTGTTTGACAAAATCGCCAAATCTTGCCTGGTTGGTGCTGCAATGTTCAATCAGTAGCTCATGGGCTTTGAGAATCATTGCTGCTTTTTCTTTTATTCCATAAGGCTTCTGAGGCAAAGGCATCATGGCTTCATTTGCTGGAAGGTTAAACGGTTGTGGTACAATGCATACCATATCATGCACGCCTAATGTCTTTAATGATCTTTGATGCCGTTCATCACTATTGATCACTGCAACATAGCAAGACGTTGCAATACCAAGTAAAACTCCAATAAACGTGCTATCTATGCTGTTGCATTGTCCTAAATCAATGATAAATTTGGAATAGTGCTGCTGCATAAGCGATTCAACAAAATCTTGAAAAAAGCGGCTGTTGTGCAATGTGGCACGACCAACCACGCGGAATAAAACTTGCTTGTCCTCCAGACATGCAGCCAAATATTGACCTATTGTAGAAGCCGGAGTAGCATCATAAGCGGCCATAAGTGGTCGGTGCTTAACCTGATTTTAGCTCAGTCTAAGCACCGCCTCCGTCAAAAAGTTAATTTATTTGCTTCCCTCGTTTGCAGGAGGATTGGCTTCTGGGCCAGGTTCTGGAGAGATCAGAGTGCTCTCTGCAGTAATATTTGCTGGAGACTTTGTAGAATGGGTCTTCTGTAATGTTCCATCTTCCCACGCCTGCAATAGCGCTTGTGCTTTGTTGCCTAAATGTAGCGTACATTCTTGCAAAAGTTCGTGAACCTCTGTGTCCAGAGGCGTAGCCATTTCAGCTTTTTTGAGTTCCACAAAGGCATATTCATAGGCTTGCTTTTCGTACATATATACTTTTGCAGTCGCTTTATAAAGCATGGATTGAATATCTTGAGGCGGATTGGTATCAAAGATATTTTGGAATATCGCCAATGCTTCTTCAAATCTGCGTTGTTTATAAAGTTTGAGGCTTGTGTTGATCATCTTTAAGTTTAGTATATTCAGCTCTCCTGGTAATCGCTCAAACCATACAACACGAATAAACGGCTTGCCAGCAAACATTCCTTCGATTTTGCCCAGTACGCAAATGGTATCAAAAGTTTTAAACTTTAGAATTGTCTTCAGCTCTGGATTATCTTTTTCTACATAAAAATAAGCATGCGGTTTGTTAAATCCTTGGGACTCCCAAATGTGTTCCTGGATATCCCATGCTGTAAAATTGAGATAAACATCTTGGCTAAATCTAGTCCTATATGGAACATATACATCGCTGATCCAGGCAAATCGTAAGGGTATTTGGATTGGAATGTCAAGCCAGCTATCTGGTTTTTCCAATAGCTCTTCAAGCGAAACTTCTTTTGCTGGAGTAAAACGATCTTTCCATTCTCCATAACTCATTGGCAATAAACAAAATAAAAGAATACAAGCACAAATATTTCTTATCACAATTAGAATGCGCATAAAAGCCCTTTCTAGTAATCTTTGTGTTTTTGTGCAATGACATTCGCAAGCTGATCTAAAGCAGCAAAAACTTCCTGCTTAGGATAGCCTTTGCTGAGAACAGGTTCGAGCCATTCGGCACGAAGACGGCTGAGCATTGCCTGCAAAGGTTCTACAATTTTACCTCCCCAGCCATAAGAACTCAAAATACCCATATAGCGCAGTTTAGGATTGAGGATATTCGCTACATAGCCTGCGTAAACAGCCAAAGGATGTAGCCCTCCAATAACAACAGGACTTGCCAAAATTAAGGTAGCTGTATCCACAAAATCCATTGCTAATTCACCTAAATCAGCCACTGTTAAATCATATACTTTTACTTCAATGTGTTGCAATGATAAGCTGCGTGTCAAATATTCTACCATTTTTTCGATGCTACCATGCATGGATACATAAAGAATCATTACCTTATTGAATGGCTTGTCGTATAACCAAGCAGTGTATGCATCCAAAATAAAACTTGGGTCATCGTATATTGGGCCATGACTTGGGCAAATCATCTTAATATCCAATGTTTTGACTTTGTCTAAATTACGTTGGACTTGAGCAGCATAAGGCATCATGATTTCTGCGTAATATCGCTTGGCGGCATCGTATACTTGATGCTCGCGGCCAACAAAAAGCTTAGTCGTGGCCAGGTGCGAGCCAAAAAAATCACAGGAGAACAGTATTTTGTCTTCTAAAAGGTAAGTTACCATGGTTTCTGGCCAATGTACCCAGGGCGTTAGATAAAACTGCAATGTTTTATTTCCTAAAGAAAGTGTTGCACCATCTTCTACTAAATAAAACCTATCTTCTGAGATGGGCAGCAAATCCATTAGAATTCCTTTTGCTTTTGCATTTGTCACCAATTTAGCTTGAGGATACTTTGCTAATACCATAGGCAGACTGCCCGAGTGGTCCTGCTCTCCATGATGCGCAATGACATAATCTACATGTTTTAAATCTTGTAGTTGCTCCTCTAAGACTGGCCATTTTATAGGATCAACTGTATCTAAAATTGCTGTTTTTTCACTGCCTTGGATGAGATATACGTTGTAACTCGTTCCTCTGGGTAGAGGAATTAAGGAATCAAACAAACGCCGATTCCAATCAATAGCTCCTAATTTATATACGTGATCTGCTAGTGGAATAAATTTCTGCATATATGTGCGGGATTGAAAGCCGCCTCCTTATTTATTGACAGGCTTATGGCTGCCATAAATCACCACAAGCCAGTAGCATATTCCTAAGGCAAGGCTAACGGATGCAATGCCAAAGGTTTGCATATCCGTCATTTCTTTAAAGTCTAGTACAATCACTTTTCGCGCAATCGCCATCAATGCTGTGGCTAATACTACGTTTATTGCAATGATGTCATCTCTGAGATAGATGACAATATTAATAAAAATTTCGATTGCAATCAAAACAGCCATAAATGCACCAAAAGTAGCCAAAATATCCTGAACATTGAGCAGCATAAATGGATCTGCCATCAAACGGTTATAGAGTACCCAAACAATGTCAGCAACGCCCCATAAGATCACGAGTGTCATGATAATTGCCATAATCCGTACAGCAAAGCGGATGACTTTTTTGAGAAATACAATGAGTTTATCGTCATTGCCGACATCCATGGTATCACTTTTAGTCTGAGCTTCAGTTTCAATCACCAATTTTTTATCCATTGGGTTGGATTCCATAAGATTACCCAAGTTGCTAGTTGTTCAAACTAGTAACATATTGTTTGAAAAAGAGTAATAGACTCCACATTCTTAGAAATAAAGTTAAGTACCAATTATGCAGACCGATACTTATTCATTGCTGCACCAATGCGGTTGGGCTCCCTGAGCTTGCTATGGGATTAAGATAGTAGCTCCCAATTGGGAGTTCATCAAAAGGTATCACACCCATATCTCGCCACGTCCCTAGTCAACTAGCAACTAGGCTTAAGAAAATGGGCAACGTGTCAGCTTCGGTTTACAATCTCTTTTAGAGACTAGTACGTTGTATCAACCGAGCAGTGGATCATTCTTTTGGGATTTTAGCAAAAACCATTTTAATTTCCAAGAAAAATTTGTAGAAATTGAAAAGAACTTGGGAAGTTCCATACCTATTTGTCAATTTTCCAAATTTGGCGGCAAATTTAATTTTAATAAAAATATTATTTGACATCAATTGATTTTATGATAATATCGCTTGTTGTTGCTTTCATTTCTGACTCCACATTCTTAGAAATAAAAATAAAGTTAAGTATCAGTTATGCAGGCTGGTACTTATTCATTTTCATTGCTGCGTCAATGGGCAGTTACCTGCCAGTCCGCCGAAATAGTTGGGCTCCATGAGCTTGCTATGGGATTACGATAGTAGCTCTCCAATCGGGAGTTCATCAGAAAGTATCATGCTCATATCTCGCCGCGTCCCTAGTCCACGAACAGCTAAGGTGATCATATTCTCAATATCTCAATCCTTGCTGTGAGGAAGTTATTTGCTTGAAATGATACTATGCCCTGAAATGTGATTATAGCCAGAAACTTTCCAAATTGCAAATCTTAGAAAATAATCGGAGGCCGCATTCCTCTAACCTTAAGGCTGGATAAGTGGTGCGGATTTTCTATGAAGATTTTCATTTGTGTAAAACGGGTTCCTGATACGGCTGTGCAAGTCAAGATTACTAGTGATGGTAAAAAAGTAGATCGTACAGATGCTGAGTATGTGATCGGCCCTTATGATGAGATTGCAGTTGAACATGCAATGCGCATCAAAGATAAAAATCCAAGCACAGAAGTTGTCATTTTGACATTAGGGCCAGCAGAGGCTGAAAAACAAATGCGTTCTTGTCTAGCCATGGGTGCTGACCGAGGCATTTTGCTAGAACATGCTACCGATACACTGGAAGCATATCCGATTGCCAAAGTATTGGCTGAACAGATTTCCATTGAGAAACCAGACTTAATTTTATGCGGAATTAAAGCAACAGATAGCGATAATGCACAAATTGGCGCAATGATTGCTGCGATCTTAAACATACCATACATCAACACAGTAGTAAAATTTCAAATAGAAGATGCCCATGTCAAAGCAGAAAGTGAGCTCGAAGTTGGACATTTGACTATGGAAGCCGCTTTCCCTTGCGTATTAAGTATTCAAAAGAGCAATGTTGACCCTAGAATTTGTTCATTGCTCAATATGCGCAAAGCAAAAACGAAAGAAATAAAAAAAATTCCAGTCTCCATACCTTCCACTCAATGGACTATTGAAGAAATAGCCTTGCCTCCATCACGCAAGCCTGGTAAAATTATTGGTGAAGGAGCAGTGGCTGTGCCTACTTTATTCCAATTGCTTCATTCAGAAGCAAAATTATTGTAGTCATTCATTTTTTTAATAATTTATGAATTTAAAAATTTTAGGGGAGGTTGCGCTTTCCTGATCGCGAATACGATAGGCCTGCGCTAAATTTTTATGTCAGGTATTCTTGTGCTTCCAGAACTCCAAGATGGAGTCTTTCGTAAAGTCAGCTTTGAAATCGCTACACAAGCAATAGAATGTGCCAAAGTTTTGGGTATTCCTACAACAGCCTTGGTCATGGGACAAAATGTCCAGGCTATTGCTGGACAGCTCAGTGGCTATGGTATTGCCCGTATTTTACTGGTTGAAGGTGAAGCTTTCGCAAAGTATGATTTGATGCTTTGTGCTAAAACTGCTCTTGGTGCTATCCAATATACAGGTGCAGATTATGTATTTTGTCCAGCATCGTTGCTGGGGAAATCCCTGGCAGCCATGATTGCTGCTCAACTTCAGACAAGCGCACTCACAGACTGTGTCTCCTGGCAGGTAAAAGACAATAAACTCGTGCTGGTTCGGCCTATTTATGCTGGCAAAGTATTAGCCAAAATTGTTCCTCACTCAACACCCGTGGTGGTCTCTCTGCGTCCCAATGTTTTCCCTAGCATTCAAAACCCAGTCCAACCTAGCATCGAAATGTTTGCTATACCTAATGAAAAAACTCCATTTACTAAGTTAGTGTCCATAGAACGTTCAAATTCCAAAAAAATTGAACTTACGGAAGCCGGAATTATTGTAGCAGGCGGAAGAGGCATGAAAGGACCCGAGCATTTTCACCTGGTTGAAGAATTAGCCGAAGCTTTAAATGGAGCTGTTGGTGCTTCACGTGCCATTGTAGATGCTGGATGGCGGCCTCATGAAGAACAAGTAGGACAAACTGGCAAAACAGTTTCTCCACAACTATACGTTGCGTGTGGGATATCTGGTGCAATCCAACATGTTGCTGGAATGCGCACAGCAAAAGTCATTGTTGCGGTCAACAAAGATAAAGATGCGCCTATTTTTCAAATTGCGGATTATGGAATTGTAGGAGATACTTTGGAAGTTTTGCCCAAAATGATTGAAGAAGCAAAAAAAGCTAGCCAAATAGAATTTTGCTAAATCTCCAAGTAATGGCTACGCGATTTCTGCTTATGCAAAGCGATTAGCTCAATTGCCGCCCAATCCAGGCGCTAAATAAAAAAAGCGGATTTGGCGCATCCGCTTTGTACAAGAATATTTATAAGTATTTTAGAGCGGGTGAAGGGATTCGAACCCTCGACAGTCAGCTTGGGAAGCTGGAGCTCTACCCCTGAGCTACACCCGCATCTTTACTCCAAGTGAAGTAAATCCACTTGAATTTTTTATAAAGAATGCTAAGATTATACCATACCTATTTGAAATGTCAACAAAAATTTTGAAAATTTTTTGAGGGACCTATGGCCAATGTTCCTGTAACCAAAAACATGGCGTTGGATGGGAAATACGAATTAATTCAATTATTGGGATGGGGAGCGCATGGTGAAGTTTATCAAGCCATAGATATCAAAACTCAAGATAAAGTTGCGGTTAAAATTTTTTTTACTAGCCGCCAAGATGCAGCGAGATTTGTACGCAAAGAATTAAGCTCTATTTCTCAACTCACTCATCCCAATCTATTGCCATTTCTAGCATTTGGCTCTTGTGCTTGGAAAGGCGAACAAGTCGAATATATTGTGACTCCTTATATGGAAGGCGGTAACTTAGAATCCCAACTTAAACGTAGCGGACCTTTACAAGTAACTCAAGCAATTGACATAACACTTCAAGTAGTTCGTGCATTATGGTACATGCATGGACGGAGTTGCTTACATCGAGATGTCAAACCGGCTAATGTACTCTTAGACCGCCAAGGAAATGTGGTATTGGCAGATTTTAGCATCTCGTGTACCCCAGATACCCCTGCCACTGGTCCCATGGGCACACCCGAATATAGCGCTCCAGAGCAGATGAGCAGTAGAGAAGAGCAACATCCTAGGATTGATGTCTATGGGCTAGGCATCACCCTATATGAAATGTTATGCGGTACCAACCCATTCCGAGAAATCCAGAAAAAACAAGGCCAGGCAGCCGCATTGCAAAGTAAATATTTAGACTACACAGTGCCTTTGGCCACAGAATGTAACCCACTTGTTCCGGAGCAATTGGCGCGTATTATTCAAAAAATGATCCGAAGTAACCCAGAAGAACGTTTTCAAAATATGGGTGAAGTGATGCGTGCCCTTTTGCCATTTAGCTCGAGTCCCAGTGATATTTTAGATGAAACTGCCTCAACACCTATGCCGCTTGGCAAAATTAAGCCCAAAAAATCATTCAAAGAACAGATTGCTTTGGTATTAGAAGAATGCAACAAAAAAAGCAAGATTATAATCTTGCATATTTGGTATTGGATCCAATTTGGATTGCATTTGAAATATTATTTTGTTCAACGCAGGTCTCCAGAGCAAACACAAAAAGTGATTGATGTACTTTGGCAACAAGCATCAGAAGCCAAAAAAAAAAACAGGCTGTTGTGACTGCTTTGGAATGTTATTGGAAAATTCAATGGTTAGCACCCGACCATGCACGTTCTTACAACTACGAAGGCGATATTTGGGTACGTTGGCACTGCTATGCCAAAGCATTGCGCTATTTTGACATTGCTATTATGAAAAATCCAAAATATTACAGTGCGTATTGTCATCGCGGTTTTGCCTATAGCAAATTAAATAAATTTTTACGAGCTTTACAAGATTATGATGCCGCAGTACTTTTAGAGCCTCAAAAAGCCCAAGCATATTTCTACCGAGCTGAAATTCGCCTGAATATGGCACTCAAAAGTATTGAGCAAGAAGATTTTGATGCTGCATCTGACCATTATGAAAATATGCAGCATGATTTAGAAGTGGCTCGGCATTTTGCTGGAAATATCACAGGTGCTTCTACAGAAGTTGCAGAATTTCATTTTTAATCATGATCATAGTAATTTTTGGCAACCTCATGAAAGAAATGCTACAATATTCCCTAAGTGGATTGTCAAAAATTTGGGACTTTTTCTCAAAGCCGCAGGCTGAGCTACAAAAAGCGTTGGATTCTAAAAAATTGCTTCGGCTCAGGCCCAATATTGTTAAGTTAAGCGCCAAGCCCTTGATTTCCGCATACCAATGATTCGTAACACTTGTTTTATGTTAGCGTGCATAACATACTGTTTTGCATATACTTTTATGTGCAAAGCTACCCATAAATGCTTTGGCTACGCGATTATGGTGATGCGCAGCGGTTCAATAAATCTTAACTTAATGGCATTATCTTGGGCTTATTTTTAGTAGCAACTTGGATTCTTTCCATAACGAGGTTATTTTATGGGCATATTCGATGCTATCAAAATAAAAAAAGATTTAGAACGACTGGAAAAAGCCGCTCAAGAAGATCCTACAGCATATAATTTAACAGCATTAGTAAAGAGATATTGGGAGCTAAACGATATTGACAATGCCATCCGTGTTGCAAAGCAGGCATTGGATCGCTTTCCAGATGTAGATGAAGTATTTGAAATATATTCTCGACTCCGCAAGAACCAAGCTCAGACCGAAATTGATACTTTGAAAAAATTGATTGAAGAACGGCCCAATCCTGCTATTTTTGCACAACTCTCTGAAATTTATATGGATCTGAGAGATGAAGATACAGCATTGCATTATTGCCGTAAATCTATTGAAATGTTTCCAAACGATGATAGTGCATACTTAATTATTGGAGAACTTAGACTACGGCGATTTTACATGGATCTCTTGGTAAAAGATGGCCGCCTGGCTATGGAATACTTAGAGAAAACTATTGAAATAAACAATAAAAATTACAAAGCATTGGTAGCATTAGCAAAATTTTATCTACAAATTGGGATGATATCCAAAGCTAGACAACGGCTAAAAAATATTTTATTATTTGCCCCAGAAGATGATAATGTAAAAGATCTTTTAGAAATCAGTTTTAAAATTCCAAAACCCGAACATGAAGATTTAGACTTTTTGCTCCAATGGATTGAAGATCAACGCAAATTACATTATAAATTAGAGAAGGCCACCCAGTCAGTCATACTCACTCTATCAGAAGAAATGTTTCAAGAAGCTTTACAAACTTTTCAATATTTTCCAGGAATTCAAATCTTCTTGGTATGCAACGAAGCCGGTGAATTGTTGACTTACTACAACCGAAGCAACAGTGATATTGCCCTCGCCCATAACACTGCCATGACGTTTCATCGCGCAATTCAGGGTTCTTCTAGGCAAATGGACATCGGCCGTTTTCATAAAAGTGAACTAGAATGTCCATTTGGAAACATTCATATCATGAATTCAGAAGGCGTTGTCTATATTTTATTTACAACGGCTGAAATCAAACGTGATCAAATTCGCAAAGCTATTCAAGAATTTATTGTCAAAGTCTCCAATATGCGCTTAAACTTAATACGACGACAACTAGAACATGGTTAAAATTAAATAACTTTTTCATTGATTTGCTTTGCTCTTTTTGTTCCAATAAGCAAAATTTTTTCTAAGATGAGGCCGCGTCCATGCAACGCATGGCATTCATTCCTATAAGGGAATTTTGTGCGGAATTTTTATGCGTAAGATACTGCAACAACTCAACCAGGAAGTTGGTGTTAAGGGCAGTATGGTTATCAGCCCAGATGGGCTGGTAATCATGGAAGAATTGGGTGAAGATTTAGACCACCAAATTGTTGCTGCGATGGCTTCCAATATGCTCCAAGCGATTAAAAATGGTCTAGGAATGTTGGGACAAGATAAATTTAGCCGCCTGATTCTCATGTCAGCACATGGTAGAATTGTCTTTGTGGACATCGAACAAGCTTGTCTGCTAGTTGTTACTGACCGTAACCTCAACATTGATTGGACTCTTATGGAGATTGACGGTGTGGCTCATCGCCTAAAAAATAGTTGGAAAATAGAGTAATCTGTAAAAGGGAGAACACTGGATATGGTCCAGGTAAATATGTTTCGACGAGAAGTCAATTGTAAGATCGTCTATTATGGGCCTGGATGCTCAGGTAAAACTACAAATTTAGAGATGGTCCATAAGAAAACGCCCGAAACAAATCGCGGGGACTTAACCTCAATCGCCACTGAACACGATCGCACTTTGTTTTTTGACTTCATGCCGATTGATCTAGGAAATGTAGGAGGTATGAAGACCAAATTACGTTTATTCACAGTCCCTGGTCAAGTGTTCTACGACTCGACCCGCAAGCTTGTGTTGCAAGGTACAGATGGCGTTATTTTTGTTGCTGATAGCCAAAGGCATAAATTACAAGAAAATATCGAATCTTTAAGAAATTTGGAAAAAAATCTTAAAATTCATAAATTAGATATTCATAGTATCCCCTTGGTAATCCAATGGAATAAACGCGATATGCCAGGCATTATGAGCGTTGCAGAACTGGAACGTGAATTAAACTTCTTGCGTGTTCCTACATTTGAAGCAGTCGCAGTAACGGGCGAAGGTGTATTCCCAACCTTAAAACGTTGTGCTGCAATGGTTTTAGAGATTGTCAATAAACAAGCTACTCAACCAAATGAAGAAGCGGCTGGAGGTAAACAAGATAGCGAAAGTGAGGGTGGAGAGGCTGGAGGCCGTGCTCCTGTGATTCGTCCAATTCTAGTGAAAAAGCCAAATCCCATCATTTCCCGTCCTGGTTTAGCTTTTCCAAAGGCACCAGAAGAGGCGGGACAAGCACCTGTATTTAAAAAATTTCAAAAATTGATGGATGATCAGGCTAAAGAACCAGCAGGTACATAACTTTTATAGAATGGATAATCCAATGAGCGAAGACCAGAGACTGAAATTACAACGATTGATTTTTTATAAAGATGACATCGAGCTAATTGACAAACTATTGGTTTTGTTCCTCAAACGTAGCCAAGCTAAATGTGCAATTTTGATTGATAAAGAAGGCCATCTTATTACGATGCATGGAGAAACTAAGACGTATGATATGGACACTGTTTGCACTTTACTCGCTAGTACATTTGCGGCTACCCGCGAATGGGCAAAACTATTAGGTGAAGAAGAATTTTCTGTATTATTCCATCAAGGCAAGCGTGATAGTATCCAAGTCACTTTAGTTGGAGAGCGCACGCTTTTAGCTGTGATTTTTGACGAACGAACACAGCTTGGGATGGTAAGACTACTATGTAATGAAGTAGCTAAAAAGCTTGAAGATATTTTCAAGCAAGCTGAAAGCAAGCGAACAGAGTTCCCGGAGGAAAGCTTTGTTGGCGAAGGATTCAGTGATAGCGCAAATAAACTTTTGGATGATATATTTGGAAGTGATAGCAATTAATTCTGCGAAGCTGTTTTTAGAATCGTACTCTTTGAGCGGATGGTAGTTTGCTGATGGCCAATTTTGCTCGTAATTGGCCAGATTTTGCTCGCACGAATTTGCATTCCAAAAATAAAGCCAATGGC
>Ga0179939_1053993_pt1 | contig 11693 bp, 11 predicted proteins | sample AD_UKC032_sludge_FD_136009 | JGI IMG/M metagenome (GOLD analysis project Ga0179939, IMG submission 136009) | Active sludge microbial communities of municipal wastewater-treating anaerobic digesters from Illinois, USA - AD_UKC032_MetaT... | ecosystem: Engineered > Bioreactor > Anaerobic >...
AATCACCCTCGACCGACTTTAGTCGAGGCAGCGCAATATACCTGTTGTCTTAAGCGAATTCAGTTTTATCTTATCTTATTTTATTCCAAATTATTAAGATAATTAGGTTAAGCGCAGGGGGATTCTGTGAAAGCAGAGCATAAAGAAGCTGTAATTTCTGAAGTAATTCGAAGAATTACAGTTGAAAAAATTCAAAATGCAGATAAAATACCGCTGGAAACCATCATTGCGGATACTATATATCACGAACGAAAACGTTTAGAAAATGGGAAAACGACCAAAAAAGCAATGCCTGCTATCCTATATTGGAAGAAAATGAACAAGCGGCTTATTCATGCCTCAGAAGCAGAAAAACAGGCAATGTTACAAGAACTCAGTCAAAACTTTGTCCGAGAAATTATAGGAAATTTTAACCCTAAGGTCTATCAATTTGCGACAAAAGCTTTGCCAATTCTATTAAATATTTTGTTGAATGCCATGTCCCCTCGCATTTTTTCTTCTCATTTTCCACATTGGCCTGAATTGTCTGATCGGCTTCTTGTACAAGGAGAAATTCAGCTCCTGCAACAATTAGCCCAATTGGGAACCGTGATCTTAGTCCCAACCCATTCGAGCCATATGGATTCTATTGTTGTAGGATGGGCATTGCATCGCCTTGGACTTCCGGCTTTTACTTATGGAGCAGCCATTAGCTTATTCAAAAATCGCCTCATTGGCTATTTTATGGGCAATTTGGGAGCATATCGCGTAGATCGGCAAAAAACAGCGGTCTTGTATAAAGAAATTCTCAAAGAATACACTACGGGCATGTTAGAATATGGATATCATACCCTTTTTTTCCCAGGCGGTACGAGAAGCCGGTCAGGCGCAATCGAAACACACTTAAAATTAGGCTTGCTAGGCTCTGGACTTCGGGCTTATATCAACAATCTCATAGCCAATAACCCCAAACCAAATATTTTTGTAGTACCTTGCACCATTTCTTATCAACTTGTGCTTGAAGCAGAACATTTGATCCAAGATGAGCTTAAATCCACAGGCAAATCTCAATATATATCCGAAGATGATGAGTTTTCCCAAATCCGAAGAATTTTGAATTTTTTAGCGGGTATTTTACGCTTAGATTCGCGTCTCTATGTGCATTTTTGTCCTGCGATGGATTTATTTGGCAACTTAGTGAATGAACAAGGCATGTCCTTTGACCATCGAGGTAGGCCTGTTGACATCACTCGATATTTACTGGTTTCCCAAAAAATTGCCCCTAATATTCAAAGAGATATGCAATACACCCGTGAATTAGGAGAGGAAATTCAAAAAAGTTACCTCAAAAATAATGTGGTGATGAGTACACATTTAGCCGCGTTTGTGGTGCATGAACTTTTGAAAAAGCATAATCCAGAGATGGATTTATATCGCTTGCTACGCACAGGCGGCAAAGAAGAAACATTGGCGATCCATGAAGTATATGAAGCGAGTGAACGTGTGCTCAGCAAGCTCAAAAAATTAGAAAGTTCAGGGCAAATTCGTATAGATCCGCATATCCGCGATGCCAGCGTAGATCAAATTTTTGATGAAGCCTTGCGCCATTTTCGAGCCTATCATACGAAGGAAATCTTGGTAAGACAGGGCGATCGTCTGGATCCCAATGACTGCAATCTTTTATATTATTACCACAACCGGTTGCTGAATTATGAATTAGAAAAAGAAATCGAGGGATAAATCATGCAAAATTATGACAGCATCGGAGTTGTGGGAGCGAATAGTTGGGGCACTACCTTGGCTCATTTATTGGGAAAACATGGGCACCGTGTTTTACTTTGGGCCAAAGAGCCTGAAATTGTGGAGGACATTCACCAAAACCATCGCAATGCGAAGTTCACTTATGATTTCCCATTATCTGAAAAGATTGTGCCAACCCAAGACTTAGAACAAGTCGCTCGTAGATGTGAAGTTGTGATTGTCTCTTTATCTTCTCAGTTGTTCCGGCCGATTGTCTATCAATTGGGAAATTTCCTACATGCAGATCAAATTCTCATCTCTGCATGCCAGGGGCTAGAATCTGGCACTCATTGTCTCATGCACCAGATTATCCAAGAAGAGACGTGCATCAAAAAAATAGGCGTGCTATCAGGGCCAAACCTTTTTCAAGAAATTTTGAAAGGAAGCCCAAGCGCAGGCGTAATTGCCAGCAGATATCACGAGGTGATCCATAAAAACATTCACATATTTTCTTCGCCGGATTTTAAATTGTATGGAAGCGAAGATGTCCCAGGTGTAGAACTGAGTGGCATCATTAAAAATGTAATCGCAATTGCAGCAGGCATTGCTGATGGCCTTGGATTTGGTAGCAATACCAAAGCCTTGGTCGTTACCCGTGGTATCTCAGAGATGGCCAGAATTGGTGTTAAATTTGGAGCTAAACCAATTACATTCACAGGGTTAGCCGGCATTGGTGATTTGATTGTCACATGCTCTAGCAAGTTGTCTCCCAATTATAGGGTTGGCTATTATCTTGCCCAAAGCCAAAGCTTAAGCCAAATTTTACGTGAACTTGGAACCATAGCTGAAGGTGTGAGCACAGTCAAAGTTTTGCATGAATTTATTGTCAAAATGAAACTTAGCCTACCTATTCTTGGCGGGGTTTATACTGTTCTGTATGAAAATCGGCCTATTCCTGAAGTAGTTGCGGAATTGATGAACCGTATGTCTCAATTTGAATTTGATCCCACTATGTACACCGAGCTGCGCGAAGCTTAAGCTTTGCTTAGCGTATTTTGTTGCTTTTGGAGGAGCGACTTCCCTTATTGGATACTGTCGCAAATTTTTATGAAAGAAATTACTTCTCAAAAAGAAGACTATGCAAAGTGGTACACTGATGTAATTGAAGCCGCTGAATTGGCAGATTACGCGCCAGTCAAAGGCTGCATGATCATCCGTCCTTATGGATACTCGATTTGGGAAAATATCCAACGTATCTTGGACGGTAAAATCAAGGAAACTGGACATCAGAACGCTTATTTCCCTTTGTTTATTCCGAAATCTTTTCTCAGTAAAGAAGCTGCCCACGTAGAAGGTTTTGCCAAAGAGTGTGCTATTGTGACGCACTCCCGGCTAAAAGCCCATTGCCACGATGGTCAAGCTGAAGTTGTCGTGGATCCAGAATCCAAGCTAGAAGAAGAATTGATAGTACGCCCTACATCTGAAACCATCATCAATGCAATGTTTGCTAAGTGGGTAGGTTCTTGGCGTGATCTGCCACTTTTGATCAACCAATGGGCGAATATTGTGCGATGGGAAATGCGTACCCGATTGTTCTTACGCACCGCAGAATTTCTCTGGCAAGAAGGGCACACTGCACACGCAACCGCTGAAGAAGCCGAAGCCGAAGCCCAAAAAATGCTGCATGTATATCGTGATTTTGTCGAAGGAACCTTAGGAATCCCTGTCCTTCTTGGGGAAAAAACACCGACAGAGCGTTTTGCTGGCGCAGATCGCACTTATACTATCGAAGCCATGATGCAAGATCGAAAAGCATTGCAAGCAGGGACATCTCATAACTTAGGACAAAATTTTGCCAAAGCATTCCAAATTCAATTCCAAAATCAAGATGGCCAGTTGTCGTATGTGTGGCAGACCAGTTGGGGTGTCTCGACCCGGCTGATCGGTGCCTTGATCATGGCCCATGGTGATGACAAAGGCATTATTTTGCCGCCTAATATTGCCCCATTACCTGTGGTGATTGTGCCCATTTATCGAAGCGATGAAGAACGTAAATCTGTCTGTGATGCTGCTATTGCATTACAACGCACATTGCCAGTCAAATCTTATGTAGATACACGGGACCAAATCAAGCCAGGCCGTAAGTTTTATGAATGGGAAAAGAAAGGCGTGCCCATTCGCATTGAATTAGGCCCAAAGGAAGTTGCCCAAAACCAAGTGGTCATGGTTAACCGAGTTTCTGGCGAAAAAACAACCATACAATGTGCTGAATTTTCAAGAAACATCGGAACTTACTTAGACCAGATACAAAAGCAACTGTTCCAAAGAGCGTTAGAATTCCGCCAAAAATATAGCTTCCGTGTTGACGATTATAAAGAATTTCAAGAAAAAATTGAAGAACCCGGTGGATTTTTATATGTGCATTGGTGTGGAAGCAGTGAATGCGAAGCTAAAATTAAAGAAGAAACCAAAGCAACTTTCCGCTGCATTCCATTAGATGCTCCTCATGAAGCCGGTGTTTGCGTCTATTGCAAAAAACCAAGCACCATCCAAAAACGTTTGATAGCAGCCCGTGCATACTAAGATTGCCCACTTTCTTTTTAAGTAAGCTGAATTGGGTGGTGATTAGGACTCGCGGATGCACTAAAACTGCATCCGCGAGTTTATTCGCAAATATTTGCCTACTCTTGCATCGCTATGCAAGGATTTGCTTTCTCTTTTGCAGTAGTATTGGTATATATCCTTCTTCTTATTTTATTTAGCGAGGATGCCGCTTCCTCCCTCAATTCATTGAGGGGTATCCGCTGCATGAATCTTATGGTAAACGACGGACACATTTCAACAGAAGACAATTCTTTGGACGACTATTATTCTTTGCTTGAATTGCTTGAAAAATTAGGCAAACAAGGCGTGGCAGAACTGGTCGCTAAAGGAAAACCACGCAAAATCACAAAAGGCGAGATGATCTATTTTTTCAAAAGCGATGTAAACCGCATTATGGGTGATGGACTGGTTGATGATGAAAGCGTTGGTCTGATTGTGGAAGAAATTGTGGATGCAGAGGATATTCTGACCCATTTTTCCTTTAAAGAAACACTCATCAAGCGCATGCACCTAAACCAAGATGAAGAAGTATACCATGACAAAGTCTTAACTCTTTCACATGAAATATATTATGGACGAAGCAAAGGCGATCCAGAGACACAAAGAGCATTAAAACCCTGCGGGGTGATCTCGGCAGTTCATGGAAAGTTGTATTTGGATGACGATGGCAATCTTTTATACCAAAACCTGGGTGCGAATAAAAGCAAACTACGTGGGATTCAAGATCAATCATATAATATTTTAGAACAAAACGATGTTGGAGTGCTCATTGCTCGAGAAAAATTCACAGAAGCTATACATGAACCTAATCCTCTTTTAGTCGCCTCTATCAAACTAGGCTACCAACTCAAACCACACTTTGTTGTTCGTATCTCAGTTACCAAAAAAGCCAACGGATAGGACTTAGTCCATGGTGATTTATTTCAATCAAGCAACAGACAAAGTTGTCATGGTTTCTTTAGCGCATCATGACATGGTCGGAGTGAACCCGCAGGCTTAAGGCCAATGTCGTTAAGTTAAATCCTTGCTCATCGCATACCAACGATCTGAAATTGTTATGCGAAGCGATCAGGCTCCTTAATGACATTGGGATGAAAGCGGCTTTTTAGGCGGGTTCAATTCCAGAATAGTGAGGCTTTCTTATCCACGAACACTTTTTATCCCCAAAAACCGCAAGAGATTTATTTTCATTGTAAGCAATGTAACACATAGCTGTTTTTTTATAGTTGTAAAGAGGATGCAGCTTCCTACCTTCCATAGATTACGAGGTATCCACTGCATGAATTCTATGAAATTTATTTGTGTGCTTTGTCTAGTTTGCAGTTTGCTACTTTCTGGATGCGAGGTTTTATCCGCACCCTTTAATCTGATCAAAGAACTGCTACCTTTAGCGATTAAATATGCTCCTTATGCTTTGATGTTTTTAGAGGAGCCAGATGCAGATTCCCCTGCATACGCGGATGTTCAGCAATTTAAAGAGCAAATCGCTCTCTTAGCTCAGGAAAATTCGCTACAATTGCCCGATTTTTATAATACTTTGACACAAGAAGCCAACCAACGAAAAGGAAAACTACAATATGTAGTGGCCTTGCATTTGGAAAATGCGGAAAAAGTGGAGCAAATTCAAAATTGGCTCATGCAGCATGAACAACAGTTTCGCATTACTTATTACATCACAGCGTATGATACTAGTCATCCAGAGCAGTTTCAGCAAACAGCAGCATACATCACCAATTGCTCGATTCCTTTCATCGCAGATGGGCCGCTTTCGAGTATTTCAACAGCCGCGGTCTATCCTCTAAGTGTAATTAGATAGATAAGGTTTGATGCCAGTTATGATTGAGTTTCAATACCGTGAAATTAAGCTTCCTGATGGATCAGGTGTTATTATCTGCCGTATCAAAGGCTCAATAGATGGCTCGACTGTATATACCTTTGAAGAAAAACTCAGTGGTTTTTTAGACCAAGGTGTCCACAATTTAATTTTAGTTTTTTCTCAAGTTCAGTATATTAATAGTACTGGCATGGGTGTATTAGTTAAATTGGCTGATAAATCACGATCTCAACAAGGTGATTTTTGCCTTGTGGAAGTGCAAGATAGAATTGTCAGCCTTTTTAATGTCCTTGGTTTAATGAAATTCATCAAATTGTTCAAAACAGAAGAAGAGGCCATCAGGCATTTTCAGCCAAAAGCCAAACAAAAAGTTTTTGCTATTACATGTAAGAAGTGCGCACGCAAAGTTTCCTTAGGTACCAACCTCATTGAAGGTGTCTATCAATGTCCGGTCTGTATGAGCAAATTCCGACTTTTAGGCAATGGTAAAGTTCAATATCTTTCTGCTACAGAATAATCAGGCTGATGATAACGTTTTTGGGAACTTCACATTGGCAGCTCAAAAAAACATCGTTCCCTTCAGCCAATTGCATCTGGCGATTACTTGCTGGCACTGCAAAGCAAGTAAATTTACTTTGGATGTTTCTTGGCCGAGCTCATGGAACCCCAAAATTCGTTAAAGTTAGTAATTAGGAATGCAACAATCCAATTTACCGCATCTCGATATTCTATACAAAGATGAATCACTCGTTGTATTGAATAAACCGCCGGGATTGATTTGTCATCCAGTTGGACATTATCAAGGTGATAGCATGATTTCCCGGCTGCATTATTTTTTTGACAAAATTTGGTTAACGCATCGTTTAGATCAAGGTACATCAGGAATTTTAGTGGCAGCCCGCACATCAAAAGCAGTTGAGTCCTTAAATCATCAATTTGAAAAACGACGAGTGAAAAAACAATACCTAGCTTTAGTCCAAGGCCGCATGTATCCAGAACAAGGTGAGATCATAGCCCCATTAGCGTTAGATACCAGCTTAGACGCAATCATCAAAATTAAAATGCACATCACACACCAAGGAATGCCATCGTGCACCTCATATCACACACTATACGCAGATTCAAAAGTCAGCCTTCTTCTTGTTGAGCCTAAAACAGGACGCAAGCACCAAATACGCTTACATTTGGCCAGTATAGGACACCCTGTGATTGGAGAAACTTTGTATACTCATGCCGGACTTCCTTTTCTTTGGGAATATTATACAGAACGTCTTTCTCCTTGGAGCAGCCCCATGCGTGGATATGGGCTACATGCTTACACAATCTCTTTTCAACACCCCATTGGAAAGCAGCCCATTACCTTCAATGCGCCAGTACCACAAGATTGGTGGCACTATCTACAGCAGATGGGAATATCTCCAGAACCTATCTCTCAATTGCTTCAACCCAACACGACAACGCCATCGAATCCTGCCATCGAGGAAAGAAATTATGGAATTGCAAGAAATGCTGAATAAGCTACGCAGCACGAATCAGCTCATTCAAATACAAAAACCAGTTTCAACAATATACGAGATTTCCACTATCATTAAGATGCTACAAGGCAAACCAGTGATTTTTGAGAATGTTTGTGGACATCGAATGCCAGTGATTTCCAATATATGCGCCACACGGGACTTAGTTTGCCTGGGATTAGGAACTACCAAGCAACAACTTTTGGCAACTTTAATTCAAGCAATCGAACACCCCAAAGAGCCTGAAATAGGTTCATACCCTTATACCCAAATCAATCCTGATCTTAGTCAATTGCCCATTCTTACGTATTACCCTAAAGATGGAGGCCCTTACATTGCCTCTGGAATTGTGTTTGCAGAAGACCCTGAATATGGGCTTAATTCTTCATATCACAGAGCAATGGTTATTGGCAAAGATCGCCTAGCGCTCCGTATTGTGGAACGACATTTGCACTCGTTTATGAAACGAGGGCTGAAGCGTTTTGCAATGTGCATTGGAAATTCCATTCCTGTGCTGCTAGCTTCTGCAATTTCTGCGGAATTAGGTAAAAGCGAATTGAGTATTGCAAATGCTTTGAGCCATACCCAAGTAACCAAGATTTCAGGGCACACTGTTCCAGCCAGCGATATTATCCTGATTGGGGAATTCACTGGTGAACTCGTTGCAGAAGGCCCATTTTTAGACCTTACAGAAACTTTTGATATCGTACGCAAGCAGCCTGTTGCTCAAGTTCGTGAGATATGGATCAGGGAAAACCCTGTGTTCCATGCACTCTTGCCCGGTGATTTGGAACATAAGATACTCATGGGCATGCCCAGGGAGCCCACTGTTTTTCGCGAAGTTTCTAAAGTCTGTGAATGCCTTGATGTCTATATCACACCAGGAGGATGTTCTTGGTTACATGGTGCTGTTAAAATTCGCAAACATCATGAAGATGATGGCCAAAAAGCCATTTTAGCAGCATTCCAAGGCCATAGTTCCATGAAACATGTTTTTGTGGTAGATGAAGATATTGATATTGAAAATCCTTTAGAAATTGAGTGGGCCATGGCTACTCGATTTCAAGGCCACCGTGGGTTGACCATTAAAACCAACGAGAAAGGCTCATCATTGGATCCATCTTCAGATATGGCTACCAAAGAGACAACCAAAGTAGGCTTTGATCTCACACGACCCATGCATACCACAGGAAAAGAATTCACACGACCTGAATTACCTATGAAACTAAGGCTCGAAGACTATCTGAATGCTTAACGCCAATCATACGATATGCATTGTGTTCATGAGCATGCCTATTTTATTTATTTTCAGAAAGGCGTAGTATCCTAGTGCAACGGTTCAAATTTTTTCTCAGTTGCGCCATGAAAGGGTAAAAATTTTTCGTATATCATTAGGCTCTGCTACGAATAGATATGTTCAGCCATACATGGGAAATTGCGAAGTTCGTAGAGATTATTGGAGGCCAAATCGTACAAAACGGCCAAAATCCAAGCATTTCGGGTATTAGCACAGATTCCAGAACCATTCAGCCTGGTGAATGCTTTTTTGCATTGCAAGGTGATCAGCACGATGGCCATGCATTTGTTCAAGATGCTATCTTTAAACAAGCCAACGCTGTTGTGATAGAACGAGATATGCCACTTGCGACCAGGGCTTATGTGATCCGCGTGCCATCTGCTCAATCTGCCCTAGAAAAATTGGCCTTAGATTATAGAAAAAAATTTATTGTGACCAAAATTGCCGTCACAGGCTCGATGGGCAAAACCACAACAAAAGAATTCATTGCTCATATTTTAAGCAGTGTCTATAATGTTTTGCGAACACCCAAAAGCTACAACAACAACATTGGCATTCCATTAACTTTGCTAAAGCTTAGGCCCGAGCATCGTTTTGCTGTGCTAGAGATTGGCGGCAATCATTTGGGAGAAATTGAACACCTCAGCCGGTTAGTGGAACCCAACATGGGTGTGATTACCTGTGTTGCACCGACACATTTAGAAGGGTTTGGAAGTCTTGCAGGTATTGAACAAGCCAAAAGTGAACTTTTAGCAGGTATGGAGACCGGCATCCTGATCACCAATGGAGATGATCCAGCGTGCCGTAGGATTGCCCAGAAGGCCAAAGGCACGGTGATTTTCTTTGGCCAACAAAGTGGAGACCTGGTGGCTACCAATGTTCGATCCACACCAGAAGGTCTTTTATTTACAATAGACGGATTTGCATTTAGGGTTCCAATTCCAGGCAGGCATAATGTCCAAAATTTATTAGCAGCGATTGCTGTGGCACAATATTTAGGGCTATCGCTAGCCCAAATTCAAGATGCTCTCAGCAAGGCCACATTACCACCCATGCGCCTGGATATTCAGACTCGCAACAATATTACCCTAATCAACGACGCATATAATGCCAATCCCCAAGCGATGATAGCCGCTCTCGAATTTTTGCAAGATTACCATGGTAAACGCAAAATCGCCATTTTAGGCAGCATGTTTGAGCTAGGTCAAGAAACCCAATATTGGCATTCATGGGTAGGCCAGCAAGTTCCTGGCAAAGCAACAATCTTGTTTGCCATAGGACCTGAAACTGCTGGTCTTGCTCATGCTGCTATGGAATCCGGATTTCCTAAGGAGCAAATTTTCCATTTTACTCATCCTTTGGATGCCTTAGATTCCCTTGCAAGAATGATCCAGCCAGGCGATGTGCTTTTGTTTAAAGCATCACGGCGAATACAACTAGAAGAATTATGCAAAGAATTGATTGCAAGACTTGAGGCTGTCATCTTTTGAAAGCAACATCAACTCCCAAAATATAAAGGCTTTGGATTGCAAAATTGTAATCCAAAGCCTTTGCTTTGATGGAAACATCTAGCTTATTCTAGTGAAGCTGTGACGATTGTTTGTATACTGTAGCGATCGTTGCGATGGCGATACAAATCTATCATCCCAGAGGGATCATTCAAAAGATAAGCCATTGCGAGCGCTTTATCGTAGATATAATTAGCTTCCTGAAATCGTTTTGCAGAATAGGCGGTCTGCTCCATCTTCATGAGCTCTCCAATATTAAGTTGATTTTGGACCAAAAGTTCGAACATTTTTTCTTCAATTCGTTCTGCAAGATGCCGCCTCACAATATGGTACGCATCCGCAATTTCCGCTGCTTTTTGGACATCACGCAATTGCTGGGTAGTCAGGCACAATGCTTGATACAGATAGTTCATGGCAGCTTCATAATTATCTTTTGCATCGTGAATCCAAGCAATATTCATCAGGCAAGTAACAATGCCAGAGTGGTTATTTTGTTGTGTATAGATCTCTTGAGCTTCTTGAAAATGTCGTAATGCATCGTGGAATTCTCTTTGATCAAAGTAGATCAGACCTAGATTGCACAGATATTCTGGTTGCTGGGTTTGTTCTACAAATTCCATATCTTGCCTTTCTATGGAATCAAAAATAAAGCCAAAAACGCCACAACAGCATACAAAGTAAAAGAACGAAGGAAAAAATGCAGTCAAAAATAATACTTTCTTGTTTTGTACCGACCAATGATTGATTTCTTTTCGCTGCCACGCTATAATTGGCGGCACAAGGTCAAAAGACTATCAAAAATATAGCAAAAATTGCGATAAAAGGCAATTACAAGATAAATTTTTTTCATTATAAGGTTTTTGGGAAAACAACTCAAAGAAACTATTGATCCGTACCATTATATTGAAAATTTTCATTACTTATAACTACTGAAAATGTTAACCAAATATTGACAAGGGCATATATGCAAATCATTAGCGATAATAGCATCCAACAACTTCTTATAAAACAAGGAGTTATAGAAGCATATAGGCAAGTCAGCCGAGGTCTAAATAATGAATTGATGTCCGCTGAATATATTGCAGAATTATTGCAAGTTCCTATTAGCACTTGCTTTGCTTTGCGCTCAATCTTGCAAGAAAATCCAGCGTGCGATGATGATTCCTTGGACTCTATTCCTTTATTTAGCCTTTTTCAAGGATTGTTTTTACCTCTCA
>Ga0179939_1152504_pt1 | contig 11629 bp, 3 predicted proteins | sample AD_UKC032_sludge_FD_136009 | JGI IMG/M metagenome (GOLD analysis project Ga0179939, IMG submission 136009) | Active sludge microbial communities of municipal wastewater-treating anaerobic digesters from Illinois, USA - AD_UKC032_MetaT... | ecosystem: Engineered > Bioreactor > Anaerobic >...
CGGCGAGTCCAAACGAGCATGTAGAGCTTGAATTGAAGATACTTGAATCACCGAGGCATCTTTCAAAACAATGCTTTGATCCAACAATTGACGCACCCGTTGGTAATGTTTCGACAGGACTTCTTCAACAGTTTCGACAATTTTCCCTCCTTTAGCATATCGAGGCTCCACTGCATCTTTATGTGTCTGAATCACAATCACAGGTTTCGCCTCTTTGCAAATTTTAGAGAGGGCTTTTAGATTTTCTCTATCGCTTGTAGATTTAGTAGTTGTTAAAAACAAAACCACATCCACCATAGGCACCAAGGTACGAAGCGTTAATTCCTCATGCCCTTGTAGGCCAAAAGCATCTAAGCCCGGCGAATCAATTAAATCATAGCGCTCTGGAATCATCAAAGTGGGTAGGCTCAATTGTATTTCTTTTACGTTTTGCTCATTTCCAGGGTTTTCTTGCTCATCTGCATAGCGTTTGACCCATTCTGGAGTGCAATCATCTTCTAAAAATTCTGTTTTATTGCTATTTTTGAAAAATATTTGGAGCCTACGTGGGCTGCTTTTTCTGCACACTACCAAAAGCCCAGAGGTAGGTTGGGCACCTCGAGGCAAAATATCTTCGCCTGCTAATGCATTGACAAATGTAGATTTACCGGCAGAAGTAATACCAACTAAGCCAATTCTAAGAGCAGTTTTATCCCAATCCGCAATTCGATCATTGAGCCATTGTTGAAATCCCATCAGGTAATCTGGACTAGGCAATCTCAAAAATAAGCCTTTGATTTTCTGCAACGCAATGCTTAAAGTTTCAATAGTAGGCAAATTTGCAATATTCATAGATTTTTTCCACATCCACGAATTTTTTTTAATACGGCAAACATTCACTTATAAAATATAAATTTATCAAAAAATTGGCTTGAATTCAAGATCAATATTAGGTATGATAGAAAAATAGATGAGTCTTGGATAGCGCAACTTTTATTGCAGTATAAATTGCTTTATCTTTTTTCAAGCCAATAGATTGCTATTTTTTGATAAATAATCGAATCCAACTCAACAACTAAGATTCCATGTAAAATCAATCATTGCTCATTTCGTGAAATGAGCAACGTGGAAGCACATAAAATTTTTGTTGACAAATCTGTTATGGAAGTCTATATTATTTTTTAGAACATTGCCGAAAAATACTTGAAAAAATTTTGGCTTGAAGTAATATTGATTCAATCAGCCAGGTTAGCTTGACTTTTGCCAAGCTGGCTTGGGTATTCCAAACGCCCTAGTTGCTAGTCAATTAGGGATAGCTATGGAGAAATTGTATCTTCTGATACAATTTTAATTTGTAATCTTAGCACCGTAGCTAGTTCTTCTAAAATTGACTGTCGGCTCGCCGGCAGGGAAATGCTCTTAGTATTGCCCGGAATACGTTATTATTTTTTATTCGCTTTATGTTTATTTTTTAATATGTTGCTTATTTCCTTAGACTAGCAACTTGGCTTAGAATATCGTGGCTGGAAAAGCATACTTCATCAGGTGCTACGACTGAAGTGCCCATGGATATGCTTAGGTTGGATTGACAATCAATCCAAATCCAGTTTGGCATTTTATCCTATGACAAGGAGAGCAAAATTGCCTACGAATACAGTCGAACCAATGGCTGGGGTTCAGTTAAAAGACGGACGTTTTACTTTTCCCCCGCATCTTAAATGCAGGGTAGATACCAAGGCCCTCAATGAAATCCCCAGAAACCTAGATATTTGCCAGCAAGGAATTGAGGCGCTCAATGACCTGTTTTATGAAGTACCGCCCGAAAAGAAAGAAGGGGTGTTGACCCAAAAGGCCTTATGGGAAAACGTTCGTGAACGCCTTCTGGACATGCGAGCCTTCAACGCAACTTCTAGCTATACAAATCTTTCTAATCAATTGCTCCCATTACAGGTCATTCTTCCGGAAGAACGCCAATATTTTTCTATTGACCTAGCTTTTACTCGCGAAGACAACAATCCATTCAAAGAAACAAAACGTTTTGCACGTGAACTCTTGGATATCGTTGCCGCAATCAAAGTCTTGCGGGAAGAGAAACTCTTTGGCTATCAAGATTTTTATATTTTCCCCAGTCGTTTGGCTTTCACAATCACAGATTCTGAAACTGGCGACAGATTTTTGACTATTGGCATTCATTCCATTGCTCCAGAAGATCAAGTCGAAGGAGCAAGCACAGAACAATTATCCATCCGTGCAATTCGTGACTTGATTCATCAGCGTTGGGATCGTCGTGCATTTAGAAAAGTTCTCAAAGCCAATAGTCTCAATGATATCTTAATTCAATTGCAATATTTAGCACAAGATGTACCTACATGGAAAAGGATCACTTATGGTGGTGTATATGTAGGCGCGCTTGCTGCGATGATTTTTATTGTATTTTCATTTTTGATGTTTTTGAGTGGTTTGACTCCATGGAATAAACCTGTCTTGCAGGAAATTGCGTTGTATGAATTGAGTGAAGATGGGTTAAGCAGTACCCAGGTTTTGCCGACTTCTGCCACGATTCGTGCTGGAAAAAGCATCACGATTTCTGAAATTCGGCTAGTGTTTGAAGCTAACCGAAGGGGCCAAGATGATAAAAAAGGTCCCAAAATGCAGGTGATCGGCACCTATCAAGCGCCAATGCGGCTTGAAGGAATGGGTTTTGGAACATTGGATCAAATCTATCAACTCCATTACAAAGCTCCAATCAAAATAGCCGACTTGGTGCAAGATCCTAAACCTGCTTTGGTGAAATTTGAGACCAACATTGACGATTTCACATTCCGTTTGGTTGGCCAAAATAATTTTGGTCGAGAACGTTTTACCATCACACCAACTCTCACTGGAGAAGGCGACCGCAAAACAAAAGGGCCATCGCTCAATATTGAAGCTCTTGTAGAAAAACCGAATTGGACGCTGGAAATGAATCCTAAAGCATTGCCTTTCCAACAGGCTGAAGCTGGGATGAAATCCATCAGCACAGATCCAATCAACATTTACGCAAACCCAACTGATAAAGAAAAAGAAGCTGGCGAAAAAGTAGATGAAGCCAATCTTAAGAGCTATTTCACAGTTAGCTTTGACAAGCCTGGTGAAAAACAGGGTGTGCCTTTAGAAATCCACTACCTGGATCCCAAAGGCACCACAGTAGCCGGTTTAATCTTCAAAGAGTTCGATGAAGGTCGCTTAAAATCTGCACCAGCTTTGTGGGCTATGCGTGCTGTGGAACCACGGCCAGAAGAGGAAGGGTTTAAACCCGAAGATGAAGAAACACGCACAGAAGAAGGGGAAGCTCAAGAACCTCCTCCTACTAAGGAACGGCCGAAAGATTTGGATATTCTGTGGCTAAAACGCAACGATATTTTGGCACAATTAGCACACCAATCTGGATTCATTGGCGGAGAAGATCTGGCCAAATATATCAAGCTATGGAGAAATATCCCTGGTAAGGATATGGAAGAAGTGCTTTTGGAAAATGGTGTGAAGAGCGATAAACTCGATGTGCTCAAACAAAAAATTCTAAAAGGCGAAGGATTACCTGCGGCCATTACTGTTGTGCAAGATATTTATTATCGTTTAAACAAAATTCCTAAAGAAGTCAATGCTGTTAAAATTATCATTAAATCCAAAGATTTGCCTTCAGACGAAGTCAGCGGTTTCTTGCATATGGCAGTTGCCGGTGTGAATAGACCATTGCGTGTGCCCATCACATTCCATCCAAAACAGCAAGTAGAATTCACTCCTAATCAAATGGTTCATACTCGTGATCAAGTGACAGGTTTAGCCTATCCAATCTCTTTGCAAAAAAGAGTTTGGGGTGAAGCAAAGACCTTTAACTTGCACGAATTAAGATATTTTACATTCCATATTCAACAAAAAGGTGAACTCCAACATCTGCCAAAATTCGGTGCATGGGGTCTTGGCCTGCAGCTCCGCAGCGATCCAAATACTCTCTACTTCTATAACACAGAAACCGGAGAGACTTGCACCATCACAGAATATTCACGAAAAGGCGGTGGAGAAATCCATTTTGCTGCAAAACCCGAAACTTATGGAAAATCTCAGACCGATTTCTTTGAATCTCTAGATCAGCAAAATCTTAAAATTTTTGGTATCCGCGAAGCTATTGCTAAAACCACAAGCCAACTCTTTATCATGATCCTCACAGATAAAAACGTAGAGGATGCAGAGTTGACTTTGAAATGGCGTAGTGGTGATCTTGCAGCTACATTGCCAATTTCTGCACGTTCACGTGAAGCATTGCGCATCGTCCAGTGGCAACCCGAAACCATTGCCAAAGACATCACTCGATACACACGCAAAGATTGGATCGAAAAAGTTGCTGTGACAGGACCACTTGGCTCTGCTCAATATCAGGCTATTGTCTTCTCTGGAGAGCAGCCTGATAAAGATGTATCCAGCGATATGTTTGTGAACATTGCAAATCCAGAATTGGTCAGCATTCTGTATCAAACAGTGGACGGTGACTGGTTCTCCAATGTGCCGCAGAGTATTTCTGGCATCAAGGTATTGCACACTCCAGCGAGCCAGCTCAAAACCCAAAAATTTGGCAAAGAAAAAGATCAACGGGATTATTTCCGTGTAGAAACTCAAGAAATTGGCAAAATCAAAAAATATTTGATTGTGCCTGGCCCACAGGTCAAACCTGGCCAAAAAGAAACCAATACCAAAATTTATTTCTATTATCCTACCAAAGATATGGAAATGAGCTTGGATGTAACAGTTGCCTGTGAAGCAGCACCCAAAGTAGATTGGCAAGCTATTGTAGAACCTGTGAGCAACACCCTCAAAGTTCAGGTAACCAACTATCCAAGATCAGATGCTAAGAAATTAGCACGCACATTGCATTTCTTAAGCACTTGCACAAGTGTATACTTGTTGCATAATCAATATCATAATGAAGGCAAGGCATGCGATGAAGATAAGAAATTAGCCGAAACCATTCGTTGGTCTTTGGAATCTATTGGCTTCAGAATGCCACAGACTCCCCCTGCTAGCTTAGGCCAATTGGGCGAAACCATCAAATTAGCCATTGATAGCAGCAATGAAGAAGCCATTAAAAAAGCTTATGAAATCACACGCGAAGCTTTGCTTTTGTCTTGGAGTCCACAAGCTCAAGCACTTTTGCTCCATCATCTGGAGCTTGGCAACATCATCAATATCCTGGAACAAGGCCAATCCTTCAAAGGCAGCAACTATACACTGGACATCAAGCTTCAACCTCCACGTGAATCACCAATTTTAGTTGCTGAACCAGAACGTTTTGCAGAAGTTGTACTTAGCATTCCGTTTGACAAACTGCTCTTGGATAAAAAGACCGAATACATTGTTCAATTGCACGAAGCATACTACTACAATATTCCACAAAAATTCGAAGCTGCTCCAGAGATTACCAATATTCTAAGAGAAATCTATCCCTATCCAGACGCTTTCCCAAAACAAGACAATACATTGGAATCCAATATTCAGATGTCCAAGCTATTCTATGACAATGTGCTTAAATATTCGCTTTGGGAACAGCGGGTGAATGAATTCCGTAAACCTGCTAGCAAATTCTGGATTGCTATGCTTGCAGTAACTAAAGAAATCGCTGGTGTAGATGGCAAGATAGATACCCAAGAAGTCAACAGAATTGCTAAAGATATTCAACTTTACCTACGCAATTATTTCATTACCCCAGTGGATATTCGGCGTGTGTATTGGCCAGAACTGAAAGATAAAGTCCGTGGTATGAAGGAAGTCAACCGTGATATAGTCGGGCTTCAAGAAAAATCCGGGCTTGTAAGGTTTGTGGAACGCACCATGATGTCTCAATCCACAGAACTAAAATGCTGGTACAATAGCTTTACTTTTGTGGTAGATAACTTAATGATTGATCGCATTCCATTCCATCGGTCTGTATATATCAAAACAATCCGGCCAAGCACAGAAGGATATGAGGCCGAAGAAGTCAAGATGTATATTTTCAAACGCGAAGGTATGCGATTGGTGCCATTCCCAGGTAATGACTACAACGTCGAGATTTGGCAAGAACCAGATACTGGTTATACTCATTATATTACTGTACAGGGAATTACTGCATTCCAAAATTGGTTTGACCTGCATACTTCTAGTGAAACCAAAGGGTCTAAGGTTGATAAACGTCTCCAAGTCAGATTCTTCTATGAAGAACAGGGGTCTGAATATGAACTGGCTAGACCAGGCGATATTCGGCCTCCAATCATTGACTTTGAGGCTCATCCTGCTTCCATTTTATTGTTTGAAGTGAGCGGTTACAGAGTTTCGCCCGATGCATTCCGACAACTCGCTCGCGGCAAAACTTTTGTGATTCAGACAAGCAAAGGCAAAACTCGTTGGAATTGGGAATACAGCTTTGACAATGGCCCGATTTTAGTGCCGTTCTCTTTTAGCATTAAATCATGGCCAGTGGTCATTCCATACACCCCATATACCCTTACTTGGAAGCAAGAACCTGCACCTGCTGAAGAAAAGCGTACCTTAGAAGCATTGACTGATGCTTATGATATGGACGTTCTTTATATCAATACCCAAGCTCAACTTCCGATTTCGCACTTCTTCCCATACAACAAATTGGAAGACATCTGCACTGAGTTTGATATGAGCCGTATGTCATCGAACCGCATGATTGATTTCTTGGAAAAATTGTTCGAACATTCGGATCAAATTCCTAAGACCATTAAGTTTAAATGGAACAAAGAATTGGCAGAATACTATAAAAAAGATATTGTTGACACTCAAATGTTCCGCTATAGCTATAGCAATGGCCACCAATTCAAAGTCACAGTGCCAGGTGTATTTGAAAAGCCAGCAGATTATAAAGGCAAAGAACATCCCGAGCTAAAGACATCCGCGGGTCAAAAAATGACAGTGATTTGGCGAATCATGCCTAAGGATCCCAAGGCTATACAGCGTGGATTCCCGAAATACATCTTGCAAAAAGATCTATTCAAAAATAGTGACCCTGTGTTTAGCAAAGAATAATGCCTTTGTTTGAATAAAGCATTCCTCTTAGCTTTTTGCTAGGAGGGATGCTATTTCCCAAGCCCTAATCCAGGAAAACTTCTGGGTAGGCCCCATTTCTTAGGTTTGATCCTAGACGATTTTTATCATGAAAGGCAGTTTGTAAATGCCCACCTATGAAGAACATTGCCGAACATTGGGAGAATTGGCTGAATTGATGACGCAAATCGTCCAAGAATGCCTCCCTCTACAAACCTTCAAAGAAAGCATTGATGCCAAAAGTCACAAAATTTTGGAAGAAGTCGAAACAGAAATGACCACCATCGGGAATGATGGTCTTACCATGATTCAAAGATCAAAACGACCACCATGCGCTATTTTGTTGGGCACTAGCTCGGCAGGCAAAACTGAGCTGCTCACCAGCTTCCTTCCAAAATTAGGTGAATTTGCTGGTTCTACGGCAACAGATACCACGCCAATGCTCGTGCGCTTGCGTTATCCTTATGAATTCAATCCAGCCGAACATGGCCGTGTTACATTTTTGATGCCACGCGATTTCTATAAACTACTCTCTGATCTACCCCGTATCCGAGATGTGATTCGCAGAGATAGTCAATTAGCAGATACCTGGGACCGTGTTGCCCGAACTGCTCGTGGCAGCGATGCAAAAAAAGATGCTAATTATGATCGCAAACTGTATAATGAATTGAAAGATTGGGTACGCGAAGCCCATCAATGGGCGCGGGTGAATGGCAACGAAGATGATACAGCATATTTTAGTGCCTTGGCTGAAATTACTGACAATTTTAATCCAGATGGCAAATCATTCACTTCCTACAACCCAGTCCCACGTAGTTTGTTAATTTACTTCTTGGATAAAGCAATCAATGCTTCTAAATTGGCTGAAATCCTTCGCAATAAAGAGCGGCGTAGTGATGCAGATTCCAAACAAATGGGCCGCATGTTTTACATGATGCGCACCATTGGCGCAATTACAGATTTGTTTGTGGAAGAACCCATTCTCAAAGAAATTGATGTGTATGATACGGCTGGTGTGCGTGTTGGTGGCTTTGAAGCTGAAAAAGTTAGCCCAGAAGAACGCATGCATTCTCAAATTCAAGCATTCAAAAACCGTTGGGGATTTGAACGGTTGGTCCCTTCAGTTGACATCATCATCTTCATCTTAGTACTTGAGGAACAGCAGGTTGATACTGAATTCCAATCCTTGTTTGATGAATGCCGTAAGCATGGCAATCTTCAAAATCGCCTCTTTATTTTCCTCAATAAAATTGATAAAGCTGCTGACCAAGCCATTAAGAAAAAAGATGTCAAACTTGATGATCAAAAGCAAATTGTCCTTGATTCCAAAGGCGGCGTGATTCCTGATGAAGAAATGACCTGGAAACTATGGATACAAGTCAATGTGATGGACAAAATCAAAGGACTTGGTGAAAGTTTCCACAACGTGTTTATCTGCCGTGCACCTAAATTCAAATTTTCTGAAGCCCTAGCACCTTCCTTTATTGAAAATAGTAAACTAAGCCCTACACTCAATCGCTATCTATACGACGTAAAAGGCAATTTGGATGCCACATTGGATGATACAGATGGCGGTATCCGTTTTGCATGGCGTAATGTTGAACACATCATGCGCACCCAAGGCAGCAAAATTCGGTATGAACGCTTAGGCGCTTATATCCTGCCTTATGCAAAAGATGTATTGGGTGTGCTAGGTGGCAAGCGTGTCACAGAAGAAAAGCCAAGCGACAAAGAAATTGATACTTATTTAGAAAAATTACTCGAAGATTTGAAAGACCTACGCTGGAGAACAGAAGAATTCCGTTTGCCAGAACGCTTTGGTGAATTCTGCGTCCAAAAGAAATTTGTCACTGCAAAGCAGATCGAAGAAGCCTTGCAAATTCAAAAGGATACTGAGCAAGAAAGTGGCCGTCACCTCAGAATCGGACAAATCTTAGTGGACAAAAAATACATGACATTGGAACAGATCCGTGAAGTACTTCAATCTGCTGAAAAAGAGCAAGAAGATTGGGAAGCCTATCAAAATGAGACATTCCGACATATCCGAGAACGTGTGACCGAACAAATCATTGCTTTCATGGAAGAAAAGAACCGTCCGATTATTAAAGGCAATATTCCAGTTGAAGCAGTCATAGAGTACCTCACAGAACCAATCAAAGTCCTAGAAACAGAATTGCGAGGCATTTACAGCAGTAAAGAGCGTAAGAGTTTCCAAGAAGCCGTCCAAAACGTCATGGAATGCCAATTAACGGCTGCTCTATGGAATCAAGACCGCTTGCGCAAATATCTCTGGGCTCAAAAAGTTCGCATCACTTCATCCTTCCATATCCGGGATGATATTTCTGCTGAAGAAGCCATCAAAGTGACAGAATGCTATAACAAGCTGAAAGGTACGTTTGACAAACTTCCTGCATTGGCTGTAACGCCTAGCAAGTAAAGCTTACAAAGCGGGTCTAGTTAACTAACGAGCTTTGATGTTGAAGTATATTCCACGGGTTAAGGAATGCCATAGCAATTTCCTTGGCTTGTGCTTTGCTCAAAAAGCAAAAGGTCAGCTTATAAATTGGTAATAACGTTTAGTCCAGGCTTGTTTGAAAACCAAACAAGCCTGCTGACTCGCTTTAGCCTTGGCTACTTGGTGCGGCAAGTTTTTACGCGACCGCTCATTCGCTGCGTATTTTTTGTAACTTTAATTGGAATATTTATTTAATCACTGGAGGCCGCACTTCCCGTGCGGAGTTTCTATGAGCGTTTGGGAGAAAGTATTTAAAAATTCAAAGTCCAAAGCAACACTTACGTTGGGGCCAACCAATTTGTCTGTGCCAGATATCAAGTTGCCCAGACGAAGTGCACAATTGCCTACAATCACCATTGGACTTGCAATTGGTACCACTTATACAAAACGCACATTTATATGCCAGATCGGCACAGAAAGCATGCGTTGGAGTCCGGAAAACACGCAAGCCAAGACAGAGATGTCCGTATTTCGCATTGAAAAAGTCAATAGCGATCAAGGTCAAGAAATTGTTACAGGCGAAGAAGCACTCAGCAATTTCATGAGCGATCGTAGTGATCCTGCTTGCACATTGTTCTTGCAGCCTATTCGCTTTTTGCTAGTAGGTGGCAAGCCGCCTCCTTATGTAACTTTGTGTGAAAATCAGAAAATCTTGCATCAATCTCCGACCAATGAAGACTTGTACAAAAGCTATATCAAATCTCAATTCAAATTTGCGTATGAAACTGCGCGCAAGATTCACTCTCAGATTCCTCGATTCCAAGTAGGCCAAATTGTAGCCGAATATCCAGATTACTATACCGCTGCTGATCTAAAAAAGTATCGCCAATTACTGATTGAAGCCGCGCAAGAATATTTCCCGCCAGTCTTATCTCCAGAAGATGAGATTAGCGATTGGACCGAACACTTAACATTCTTGCCTGAGTCATTGGTCACTGTTTTACATTGGCTTACTGATTACATAGAACCCAAGCTGGCAGCCCAAGAACTTGATCTCAAGAAAATCTTGGTGCGGCATGGGATTTTGCCTAGAACCTCTGACCCCGTCAATTTCTTGGTGGTCACCACAGGTGCTACCCACTCTAGGGTGGTACGCATGAAAATCAGCTCTTTTGCCCAATTGCTATCAGCAAAGCGTGTGGGCGAAACTGTGCCCATTGGACATAGCTATTTTGGCCGAACTGGTTTTGGCGGTGATCATATCAGTTGTGCGTTCTTGGAAGAAGAAGAAGAACGAAGATATGGTGCCACACCTGCTCATCGAGTGAGCACCTTAACCCGCAAGGTCATGGAAGATTGGGGCAAAATGGCTTCGCCTGAAGGCAGAAAGCATTTTGAAGAACTCTATGGCGAGCAATACTCAAAAGCCGTAGAAAAACTCGCCGAAATCGTTCTCAAAGGATTTGGAGAAAGCCCAGAAAATACAATCATTGTTTTGGGTGGCAAATTGTTTGCAATTCCTCATTTCAGAGAAGGATTTAAAACATACCTCAACCAACACAAAGTCCCACTAGCTAGAGTTGTTGCTCCTTCTACAGATGATAATTCATTAGACCGTGCCTGTGAAGTAGTCCAATTTCATCAAAAAGGCCTAGGCCGTTCCTTCAGCCTCCGCAGCGGAGATGCAGAAGGTGTCCAGCGGTTCTCTTGGCGTATTGGCAAAGTCGTAGAAGGCACCTTGGTAGAATCCATTTTGGCACCAGATGGTAAAGAATGGGATTCTGAACATCCACGTGAGTTCACTGTTGCTTTTGAACGTGGAGTCCGTCGCCTAAATCTCGGCTATCAAAAGACAATTGGCGGATTGAGCCAACTTTGGGCCAATGTCAATCTTAAAAGCCGTATCATGGCCTCTATTCAAGTGACATTCCGTACCGAAGGCCCAGATGATCTGAAGATTGTGGATGTAAAAAGCGACGCTAAAACACCGGTCACAGCAGATGATTTTCAAATTGATATGCTCATCTCAGGCGAACATCCATCCTATTTCCCATTATTCGACAAGATTCTTAAAGTAAGCTAAGTGTTTATTTGAAGCTTATCTAGTTTATTTCC
>Ga0179939_1124787_pt1 | contig 11593 bp, 6 predicted proteins | sample AD_UKC032_sludge_FD_136009 | JGI IMG/M metagenome (GOLD analysis project Ga0179939, IMG submission 136009) | Active sludge microbial communities of municipal wastewater-treating anaerobic digesters from Illinois, USA - AD_UKC032_MetaT... | ecosystem: Engineered > Bioreactor > Anaerobic >...
ATAAAGCTCAGCTATGGATAGTTTTAGAAGATATTAACCAGGCTAAAGCTGAATTGATTCAGTTGAGTTTGGCTGTGCAAAAAATATCTGCGCCAGGCCGGTGGATTTTTGACTTGGCGATGTTGCAAGGAGATGTTGCGGCTCGTGAGCAAAGTTATAAAGAAGCCCAAAAATGCTACATGGCTGCTCAAAAATGGGCCATTCAGGAAAAGCGCGTGCATGAAATGCTTTCCACTGTCCAAAGCATTGGGAATCTTGCAATTTTGCAAAAGGATTTTGCAGGCGCAGAAGCGTATTTTCAAAAAGCTAAGCAAGATTTTGCTGAATATAAAGATGTGGAGGCGTATGTCAAAAATGGGCTGGCACTTTGCTATTTTCATCAAGAAAAGTACATTCAGGCACGTCAATTAGCTTTGGAGGTATTTCTAAAATCGTCCAATGCAGCCCAGCAGCCTATGGCATTGTTTATTTTAGTGCAATGCTATGAAAAACTCAAAGATAAAGAAAAAAATGCAGCATTTGCAGCCCAAATGTATTATGATTTGCTAGAGTCTGTGGATGTTGAGCAAACATGGATTGGCCAGGTTTCTAAATAAATATGCAAAATAGTGAACTTAATCCTTTATCAAATAAAGAATTGCGACAAAATTATATTTACCTTGGGCTTTTCATTATGATTTGCTTGCTTTTGTGCACCAACATTGCTTTAATAATCGTGGCCCGGCATCAAAACGCAAAACTTCAACAATGCTACCAAGAAAAAAAAGAGCGTGCCGCTGCCTTAAAAAGTCAAATGATGTCGCAAATCGCAGATTGGCAACGAGAATTGAGTATTTATCCACACCTGGAGGCAGCATTGGAAGAAATTTTGTTGGGCAATGTTGTAAAAACAGAAGAAATGTTGCAATATATTACCATAGAAGGCCATACTTCGCCCATTGCTTTGTATTTTAGAGGAATGATCCATCACCAGTTAGGAAACTATTCTATTGCTTTGGAAGAGTTGAACTTGTATTTAGCCCAAGTACCGCATTCTGCGTATGCTCGTTGGCGTAGAAGTCTGCTGCTTTTAAAAGAAAACCGCATTGCAGAAGCAATCTTAGACTTACAAGAATTGCTGGAATATAGTCCTGATTTTCCAGGAGCAGCGGAGCAACTTAAAAAACTTCAAGAAAAATAAAATTTGGAGAAATTTTTATGTGCAATTCGCAAACTTGCTGTTCTGAGCCTCAAACTTGTTGTCCTAAATTCAACCCAGAAGGCTGGGACGATAAAGAAATTTCTTGGGATCAAAAAAAGTTCATCAAAGATCGTGTTCGCAGCTTCTTCCACATTCCACTCAACTTTGGCGCAGTGATGCAAAGAAATATGGCAAAGATTCAAGCCAGCCAAGCACACGATAAGCCTATGGAAATGTTGGTATTGAGTGATGAAAATTCGCTTTGGGGTGCTGATGTGTATCTCGAAGTGAACAAAGATGTCCCAGGCGCTTGCATGACCACAATCAGTGGCACATTCATTGCCAAAGTCTTTGAAGGTCCATATAAAGATGTGCCTAAGTGGATGGCCACCATGCAAGAACATATCAAAGCAAAGGGTAAAGAGCTGAAAAAAATCTATACCTACTACACCACATGCCCTAAGTGTGCCAAATTGTATGGCAAAAATTATGTTGTTTTATTAGCGCAAGTTTAAAGAATAAGAGAATTAGCCTGGCCCAAGTCATGGGCCAGGCGCAACTGCAGAATTCATCAACTTGGAAATTTTATGACCACTTCATTTCAATTCACTGTCACAGGAACCGATTCGTCAGGAACTCGTGCTCGCACAGGCAAAGTTGAAACCGCGCATGGTTCTTTTGAAACTCCTGTATTCATGCCAGTAGGGACACGGGCTGTTGTTAAGACTATGTCCCCAAGAGATTTAAAAGATACTGGAACAAAGATATTGTTGGGCAACACATACCATTTAGCAGTTCGCCCCGGCGAAAAACATATCGAAAAGTTTGGCAAACTCCATAAATTTATGGCTTGGGATGGCCCTATTTTAACAGATAGCGGAGGCTTCCAAGTTTTTTCGCTGGCTGACCTTCGTAAACTCAATGATGATGGTGTTACGTTCCGCTCGCACGTGAATGGGGATATTTATACTTTTACGCCAGAAAGAGTCTTGGAAATCCAGCAATCATTGGGTTCTGATATCATGATGCCCCTAGATCAATGCTTGGGCTGGCCATGTACATACGAGGATGCTCAGGCTGCTGCAGTTCGCAGCTTAGCATGGCTCAAACGCTCTGTTCAGGTGCCTCTTCCTCCTGATCAGGCCTTGTTTGGAATTGTCCAAGGCAGTGTGTATCCAGATTTACGAAAAATGTATGCTGAGGAAATGTTGCCTTTGAATTTAGCAGGTCATTCTATTGGAGGACTTGCGGTTGGAGAACCTAAGGAAGCAATGTTTGAGATGATTTCCTTGGTGAATGAAATTTTGCCTTGGCACAAACCCCGGTATCTTATGGGCGTAGGATCGCCTCAAGATATCGTGATGGCTGTGAGCCGTGGAGTGGATATGTTTGACTGTGTGATGCCCACCAGGAATGCACGAAGTGGTGGAGTATTCACTTGGGATGGGAAGATGCAAATCAGAAATTCGCGCCATAGTGAAAGTTTAGAACCATTGGATCAACGTTGTTCCTGCTATTGCTGTCGTACATTCACCCGTGGCTATTTGCATCATCTCTTTTCAAAAAAAGTAGAAGAAATTTTAGGTTTGACTTTACTGACTTTGCATAACATTACTTTTTACCATAGTTTGACAAAAACTATACGTGAAACCATTCAAAATGGGCAATTCACAGAATTTAGTCGTGATTTTTTAGAGTGATATCGAAAGGCATCCGAGACTGAAGAAGAGTAGCCCTGTTTTGAAGTGTTTTGCTCAATGATATGTCTTTTTGGAATGATCTTCCTTCGTATGCGGACGTAGTGGCGGCCAACCCGGTCGTCCATAGCTTCCTCAAAACTAGCAACTTGGATAAATGGTAGTTCTCATGGTTGTTTATTTAGCACTCGAAGCAATCAATGATAAATTTAGCGAACACAATGTTCCGGCACAAATTCCAATCACAAAAAATTATATCACCATTGGAAATGTAGCCAGTAATGATGTTCGCTTGCCTTTGGATGATCCTAGTCCTAAGTACCTAACAATATCCAAAGGGAATGACAATGTGTATTGCCTGAATGGTTATCAAATTGAGCTGTTTGTGAATGATCGCCCAATTCATGAACCAACGCGGCTTAAAAACAGAGATCGAATCCGGATTGGAGATGCTTATGTTTTTTCCTTTACCCAACTGCTGCCTTTGTCATCTCCCAGCAAACAAATTACAGTAAAACTTGCACCTCCACCTAAAAATGCAGAAAAAACCACCGCATTATTTCAATCCATGCGAAGGAATAAAGAAGAGAAACTGCCTAAGCCAGGTCCTTCTAGGCTCTCTGAATCTGAAACAGCTAAAATTAGCCCACCATCAGGAGATGCAACAAAAACGCCTTCATCATCAGATACAGTGAAAATTGTCGGCATGCGACCACGAGGGGCAACACCTACTTCCATCACCCAAATTCAGCCACAGGGTATTTCTGCTGGGAAAAAAACACCCTTACCATCGGATTCGATGCAAACAGAAAAAATAGTCAGGACTGCATTTGAAAAACGTGGGCCAAGCATTTCCCAAGAACCTCAAAGTCTAGGGACTTCAACGAAGCCCAAGCCACGTGATGCTCCAAAAGATGATAGTGATCTGCCAGTAGAATCTGAGATGACATTATTATGGCAATCAACGCCAGAAGAAGAGCAGAATGTTCCTCAATTAATTGCGCCTGCGAATGGGCAAATTGTATCCCTCAATCGTGCGAAGTTTATTGTGGGGCGATCTGCGGTTTGTGATCTTTGTTTAGTGGATGACTATATCTCACGCCAGCAACTCGAATTTTCCAAAGTTCCATTGGGCTTTTTGCTCAAAAATATTGGCAAAAATGATGTGATTGTTGAAAAAAAAGGCCCACAGGCACAGCACCCGGATAGCAAGATTATCTTAGAAGAAAAGACACTGAAGCCAGGAGATAGCACACTGCTTTTGCAAGAAGCAACGATTATTTTGGGAAAGCAAATTTTGTACTTTTTCAACATTCGGGAAGATCAGCAAGCGCATTTGGAAACATCAGCCAGAGATCGAAAATATCATTTCTATAAAACTTTGGCAAGCCAAAAAGCTGAATTGCTTGATGCAGCCCAGCTTCAAAAATTGCTCACCCCGCCTCGGATCATTTTGGAAGATTTACAAATTGGAATTTGGTTTAAATATTTAGCCATCAATGATCTTTCTGGAGACTTTTTTTTATACCATAAAATCAAAGACATGCTTTATCTTTGTTTGGGAGATGTGAGTGGACACGGAGCGGCTGCTGCCTTGCTAGCAAGCCAGATATCTGGAATCTTCAAAATATTGGCTGAGCAGCAAAAAAGCGCGGAAGAAATTGTTCAATCCATCAACCAGCATTTGCTTTATATGAAAAATCAAAAGCCCAAACAAAGTCTATATGCTTTGATTGATGTCTTGCAAGTCACGCAGCATGGCATTGAGCTATGCATTGCTGGCAATTCTGTGCCACCGCTATATTACAGATCACAGGAGAAAAAATTGATCTCTTTGGACACTCCGGCTACACCAATAGGATTGTTTGAAGGCGACCGTTTTCAAGTTTATTGGGATGCGCTCCAATTTGCAGGAAAAGATCGCTTGTTGTTTTTCACCGATGGAGTGACAGAAGCTGAAATGAATGATGACTCGCTTTTGGAATATAGCCGGGTTCAAAAACAAATGCAAACGCAATTACTCCAAGAAACTCCTTGCGAAGATTTTTTAGACATTTTTCTAAACTGGCTTCGGGGCCAAAGTGAAATACGTGATGATCTAAGTATAGTGCTTATGGCCAAGCTATAGAAAGGGATTGCATGACCATTGATAATGACTTGCCAGTCTTATCCACAGAAGAAGCAAAGCTCAAATTAGAAAAAGGGGAACCTATTGAAGGTGTGCACATCGAAAGATTGGCATTTAATAAAAAACAGCTTCAAGTCCCCGTGAGTATCGTAGAATGCAAGATTGATATGCTGGATTTCAACAACTCGACTTTTACGGAAGATGTTGTGATTCGCCGTTGCGATATACAAACTCTGGTACTCAGCGAAGCTGTGTTTGAAAAAAAATGCGATTTCAAAAAAACCACAATCCATCGTGGAAGAATCCAACGTGCAACCTTCAAAGGTAAAGCAGCATTTGATGAAGCTAAAATATGCTATACATCATTTTATCAAAGTGTGTTTGAAGGAGAGGCAGATTTTAGCAGGACTTCATACTTTGGGGAAGCCACATTCAATGAAGCAATTTTTAAAGGCGATGCGTCCTTTATCCATGCTGACTTCCCTGATAAAGCTCTCTATAAAAAGACGCAATGGTTTGGAGAAACCGATTTTAAGAATATTGAAATCCAAAATGATATTGATTTCCAAGAGGCTTACTTTCACAGCAATGTTTATTTTACCAATTCTGTTTTTCGTTTAAGCATGGATTTTACGTGCACGACATTTTCTGGCCGAACCGATTTTGCGCATGTTAGTGTTGGGAGAAGCATCATTCTCCACAATCTTACCCTTGGTCCTGATCAAGGTTTCAGGTTCAAAAATGCCTGCATTGCTTCAATTTTATTTGACCGAGAAACTGTGGAAGGCCACATTTTCCCAGAACACGAAGCACATAAAGCGAATGTGGAACATCCACACGGTTTTTATCTAGAAGCATCTCGTGAATACGCATTCCTGCGCACTGCATTCCAGCAAATCAATCGGTTTGATGATGAAGATTGGGCCTATTACCAATTCAAAAAATGTGAGCGCAAAGGCCAACCATGGTCATATCGTCCCATCAAATTGCTAAAACGCGCGGTAGATTTCTTCTTCCTTGATCTAGGTTGTGGCTATGGCACAAAGCCCTTTAGAACATTTGCAGTAAGCCTTGTGATGGTTGCTGTATTTGCTATGTTCTACTTTATTGATTTGCAGCCAGCGCAATGCAAGGTCTATATTCAAGATGCTGCCTTTGCCAACCAATGCTTGTATGCTTTGGATATTAGTGTGATGGCCTTGAGTGGTGGATATAGTGCACTGCCAAGCGAATTGCCTGGCAGTATGAGGCTTGCTGCCATGCTAGAATATTTTGTAGGCATGGTATTATTAGGTTTATTTGTAGTCGCATTCAGCCGCAAAGTCATTCGCTAGCCTAAGGATTTGTGTTAGAGAAATAGAGATCAAAGCGAATCCAACTAGGAATTTTTTATGAAACTCAACAAAGATCAAGTACTCGATGTCCCAGTCATGGTTGCCGGAGCCATCTCTTCCAAGATCCGGTATAGCGTTAAAATCCTTGATTGTGTTGCTCAAGGTGAACATTTCTTTGTATATCTAGGCGAAGATGCTCATGGAACCAATGTTTGCCTAAAGACCATTCGATATCGCAGCGAAAAAAAAGAATTATTTAGCTCTGCTGCAGATTATATTGTATATCGAAGAAAAAATTTGCTCCTCGAGCAGCAAGTCTTAACATTGTCTCATCCGGGCTTACCAGAACCATTGGCTATGCTAGTGTTAGAGAATGACTGTGCTGAAGATCAAAAGTTGTTTCGTAGAATTCCAGAATGGGAACGCTTACGTCAAGAAGAATTGATTTTAGTAGAGGAATTTTTTTCTGGTTTGCCCTTGCATCAGTTGACAGAACAACTTAAGTTTTTTTCATTGGATCGTCGTTTAGGGATTGTTCTGAAAATAGCTCGAATGTGCAGGTACTGCAATGAAAATGGCTTTATCATCCAAAATTTGCATCCTAGCCAAATCATGATGTCGCCGGAAAATGATGACAATGTCTATTTAGTTGGCTTGCACAATGGCTGCCCAATTCCCATGCGCCGCAATCCATACAACTTAGTAGATCGTAAGAATGCAGCCTTAGATACGCAAGAATATCGGCATCGCAGTGATCTTGCACAATTTGGCATGCTTTTGTATTTTCTGATCACATTGCATGATCCTGGCCAAACTGCGTGGCATGAAATTGCAGAAGGCTGTATTTGGGAGCATTTGCAACCGCGAGTAGAAAAAGCATTGAAGAATTTTCCTTTATCTAGCCGTTGGCTTTTGGATTTGATGCACGAATTGCTGGAACCAATCCCTGAATTTCGGGTCCCAGATTGGGAAACTGTGCTGAGTTATTTTGATAAACCGCCGTATGCAAAGCTTTCTTACAAAATCCAAAGTGCAACACCCAACGAAATTCGTCTAGAAATTGACGATGATCCTGCTTATTTAGAAGCGATTCAGGTGCAATTAGAAATCCCAGACGATCAAGTCGTGAATTATCGCAGACCCTATAATGCTGTTTTGAAATTACCTGGTTTAGGCATTGGTGAAATAATCTGCGCCGTGGCAGGTATCGGCAGAGATGAGAGACTCACGTGGTGGCAGCATCAAAAAATCCAGATTTTTCCCGAGCTTCAGATCACTGCCATGGATGATTTAGCACCTGATAAATTTGGATTTCGCTGGCAATCGCCTCAATCCCTTGCTTATGTTCAATTTCACGTCTTAGATAGCCAGGACACTGTCTTAGATTTAGGTCAATGCAGTGGTACAGAGATTGTATTGCCGCCTGCCAATGTAGTTTTGCCATTTTATAAGAAGTTTCGCGTGAGGATTACGCCCTATTATCAAAGTGCAAAAAGCATGTTGGCTGGCCCTATTGTGATGTATGAAATTGAGCTTTTCCCGCCGATTCCAGAGCCTGTTTGGCAATATGTATCTGAAGGAATCCAATTTATTTTACAATTGCCTAAACGTCAGGCAAAGATGTATGAAGAAGGTGAGCTTTTGCATAATGATTGGCCACTGAGCATCAAGCCTGAGATCATCACCAAGGCTACGGAAACCTGGATGTCCTTTTTATTGCAAGAAGATTTGGATGTGTTTGAGCAACATTCTTTTGCCTTTCGTGTGCTTCTTAATAGATTTGGCTGGCGCACTGGACCAAAGATTGTTGTTCCAGCAACTGTTCCTAGTGTCCAAGACTTAGTCGGCTATGAAGAAGAATGGGGATCTATCCACTTAAAGTGGCGAGCCATTCAACATAGCCAATTGATTTGCTATCAGATTGCTTGCAATGGAGAAGTTTTAGAGCGTGTGACTGAGCCATTCTTTGGTTTTCCATTGCCATTGCCCATAGCTTTGACAAAAGACCAGGTTGAGGTCTCAATCACCGCGATTTATTCTAATGGCATTAAAGAAAGAACTTCGCCGGCTAGCAGTACAACTATTCAAATCATGCATAGCAAGAAGCTTTTGAGCAAAACTGTGCAAAGTCAAGTGACTCCATTTTCTGTGACATTTTCTTTTGCATTAAAAAATCCTAAAGAATTGGAGCAATTTTGTTCAGAAATCCTCTTGCAACGGCGTGGTGAAGCTCAGGAAGCACTCAGAACCATTGCAAAACAAGGTGTACAATCTTCCATCGTCCTCACAGACAATAGCGTGACCATGGGCAAAACATATCAATATAGCCTGAATCTTGGAAATTGCCGGCTCGAAAAGACAGTCACAATCCCAGAGGTCAATATTGTATGCAGTTTGCAGCATGTTGGATATGAAGATGTGGTATGGGAAATCCAGATACCACAAGACACGGCTAATTATATCCAAGGCCAATTGGAAGTCCTTCGAACCAACGAATCTAAAAAACAGTCGCATCTTTTTACCTGGAGCAATGACGAAGGCGTATATTATTACGAAGACAAAGAGCTATACCCAGGCACTGAATACCATTACACATTGATTGTTCATTGGCAAGGCAGGATTGAGCCATATTACCGCGATATGGGAACTGTGACGACCAAAGAATTCCAGTTGACCGAAACAATCGAGGTTTTTTACAATCGTGCAGTGATCCATTGGGTTCCTTCTCCCATGGAATCCACAGCAGGAATCGAAGGCATTGAAATCTATGACAACACAGGTAGATTCATTGCATTGACTAAATCCGATTCCATTACCCTAGAAAACTTAGAACCACAGCGGGAATACTGCTTTCCTCTCAAGTATCGCTATTCTGCAAAAAAAGCCCGTGAAGGAAAAGTGATTTACTTCAAAACCACGCCTTATGAAATCACTTCTAAAATTATAGATGTAGCCACAGATGCATTGCGCATCTCCTGGGAAATTAGCGATCTGCAACTTGCGCGACGAGTCAAAGAATTCCTCCTTCAAGTATCTGGAATTGCTGAAAAATGCAGCCTTAGTCCAGCCACTCGAAGCATATATCTCAAACAATTGTATCCAGGCACAGAATATACCTGGCAACTTTGGGCACAGCTTAAATCTGGGCATACAATTTTTTTAGGCGCTGGCAAAGCCATGACCCAAGTGCCAACGCTTCAGGTCGCGGTTGAAAATGACTTAGTCCAGCATCTAACCTGGGATTTCCCAGCCTGCGACGCAATAGACAAAATCGAAATTTATCGAAATAATGTGCTCATTCTCCAGACAGCCGACCAGCAAGTCAAAGAAGTTTATGATAGTGAATTTAAGCCAGGAGAAGAGATTCTCTATCAATTTTATTACTTGCTCAAGGATGAACGACGGGTTTTGGCAGCAGAAAAAAAGGTCAAAGCCTTGCGTATGCAGGATTTATTTGACTTAATTCAGCAAGAAATTGGGATCGGGGCAATTCGATGGGATTACAACAATCTTAAAAAATTGCGCTATCTCAAATATATTGAATTATATCGCGACAATCGCAGCATTGATAAAAAAGGCGGTCATTTGCCATCGTTGGTCTTTGATGACCTTGGAGATGCTGCCAACAATGAATATCAAGGTTTACCGCCTATTGGCTTAGATTATCGTTTAGATATTGTTGGCGTAGCACCCACAGGCCCTAAATGCAAGAAAAAATGGAGTATTTTAGTTCGCAATCTTCAATGCGAATATGCGGATCTTCCTGAAAATTTTTCTATTTCACCGGAACATTGTTGTATCTACTTTGACTGGGATCAGACCAATACCCCATTTTTACAAGAAATTTGCCTGCGCCGCAGCGATGACAGCACCCCCCTCTACCAGGGCGGAAATCAAGCCATCACTGTGTATGATGATAATCATGGTGCAGGTCTAGATCCAAATGCAACCTATGCGTATATTCTTGACATGGCGTATAAGAAACACCGAATGACACGCGAATTTAATGTGACGATCCCAGAGATATTTGAGCCAACACGGCTTGATATACAAAAGCAAGTGATTGGCAATGTATTGAAATTGGAATGGAATAGTGGCATCACGACTTCTATTGTTCAAATTGGATGGCGTAGAATTCCATCTCAATGGTTCAAAAAAACCTTGGGTGATCTATTCCAAAAATGGATTTGGACATCCATTGACGCAGGATTATTGATCATCCCGCTTTCTGGTGCCAAGGACTTTTATTACCAATTGGTATTTGAAGATCGTTATGGCCATTGTGTGGAAATGGCCACAGAAAAAGCTCCAGAACAGTAATTGGGTTTATGATATGTTTTCTCTTAAAGCCGCGTCTTTATGGATGGTGTGTATCATTATACATGCCTGAATTAAAGGCAGCGGCTATATATCAGCAAATAAAAACTTTGCTGTAAGGACGTGGTCATGCTTCGAAAAACCATTAAATCAGTGATTCTTTGTATTTTTTTCATCATCTTGGGATTTATGGTGATGAATGGCCTGAAGGCCATGAAAAAAGAAGTCGCTAAAGTCAGTGAAGGGCAGGTCAGCCAGATCAAGGTGACCACTCAAACGTTGACAGCGATTCAAGAAAATGTACAAGTCAGCAATTACGGCAATATCCAACCCCGTGTCACCTTGAGTATCAACAGTGAACTCAATGGCCGGATACTATATATTGCTCCAGATTTATTAGAAGGCAACGCTATCCCAAAAGGTACCTTGCTTTTTAAAATTGATGACCAAGATTATAAATTAGCTCAAGAACGAGCAGAAATAGCGATTAAGGCCCAAAATATTGCATTGGCCTCATTAGATATCGAAGCAGAAAATATCGAGCGTAATTTAGGCGTGTTGCGCAAGCAGCTCGAAATCACTGAAAAAGAACTGAAACGCTACGAAATTTTGCTGCAAGATAAATCTGTCTCTCCATCAGAGTTCAATACTTTGGAAAAAAGCCAGCAAGCCGCACTTGCTGCTGTCATTAGTGCTGAAAATTCCAAGCGGCTATTGCCTACCAGAAGAGAGCAAATTCAGGCACAGATTGCACAAGAAACAGTTGCCCTCAACCTTGCAAAAGCCAATATGGCTCGCACTACGCTCTCTGCTCCATTCACAGGCCGTTTAAAAAAATATGCAGAGCTAGGCCAATATGTCCGCACAGGAGACAAGCTCAGTGAAATTTATGACACGAGCAGCCTTGAAGTTAAAATTCCTTTGTCCATGAGTGAAA
>Ga0179939_1210477_pt1 | contig 11155 bp, 9 predicted proteins | sample AD_UKC032_sludge_FD_136009 | JGI IMG/M metagenome (GOLD analysis project Ga0179939, IMG submission 136009) | Active sludge microbial communities of municipal wastewater-treating anaerobic digesters from Illinois, USA - AD_UKC032_MetaT... | ecosystem: Engineered > Bioreactor > Anaerobic >...
GTTTTGCTCTCAATCCGCTCGTTCGACCTTCACCACCTTGATCATGTTGGCGCCGCCCGACACGCCAATTGGCACGCCGGCGGTAAACACCACGATTTCGCCCTCCCGCACCATGCCCTTGTTCAACAGGCTCTCGGTGGCGGAGGTCAACAGTTCGTCCACCGAACTGACCTTACCCAGTTGCAAGGGCCTCACCCCCCACACCAGCGCCAGCTTGCGCAGGGTGGCTGGCCTGGAACTGAAGGCGATCAGCGGCGCCAGGGGCCGAAACTTGGCCAGGCCCAACACGCTGGCCCCGCTGTTGGTGAAACCGACCAGATAGCGAGCGCACAACTTGTCCGCCAGCTCCATGGTGGCGAAATGAACCGCGTCCTCGATCTGCAGGCAGGTATTGGCGAATAGTTCCGCCTGGGTCAGTACATTCTTGTGCATCAGCGTCCTGAAGATGTCGCTGGCCTCGACGTTCAACGCGATGCTGTTCATCATCCGCACCGCCTCGACCGGATATTGACCAGCGGCGGTTTCCGCCGACAGCATCACCGCGTCGGTCCCATCCAGAATCGCGTTGGCGACATCATTGGCCTCGGCGCGGGTCGGACGGGGATGGCTGATCATGGACTCCAGCATCTGGGTCGCGGTGATGACCGGTTTGCCGGCGATATTGCACTGGCGGATGATGCTTTTCTGCATCAGCGGCACTTCCTGCGGCGAGGTTTCCACCCCCAGATCGCCGCGCGCCACCATGATCGCGTCGGCCACGGCGATAATTCCCTCGATGTGCCGGAAGGCTTCCGGCTTCTCGATCTTGGCGATGATGGGAATTTTGCGCCCGTAGGTGGTCAGCATGACCTCAATCAGTTCCCTGACATCGTCGGCGTCCCGCACAAACGACAGCGCGACGTAATCCAGATCGTGTTCGTAGGCGAACGCCAAGTCAGCGCGATCCTTGGCGGTGATCGCGGAAATCCTCAGTTTGATATTGGGCAGATTGACGCCCTTGCGCGGCTTGAGCTGACCGCCGTTGACCACCCGGGTAAAAATCTCGTGACCTTCGATCCGCTCGATGGTCAACTCGATCAGCCCGTCATCAACCAGCACCCGGTCGCTGGGCCGAACTTCCTCGTGCAGACTGCGATGGTCAATAGCGACTTTTTTAACGCCATCGTGGATGCCGCCCACCCGATCATCGGTGGTCAGCACCAGGGTTTCGCCTGCCGTTACGTCCAGACGATCACCGTCCAGTTGACCAAGGCGAATCTTGGGGCCTTGCAAATCCTGAAAAATGGCGACGTGCCGGTTCAACTGGTCCGCCGCTTCCCGCACCAGGCGCACCGACAAGGCGTGATCCTCGTGAGTGCCGTGGGAGAAATTCAGCCGGATCACGTCCGCGCCCGCCCGCAGCAGCGCCTCAATGATGTCCAGAGCGCGGGATTTCGGTCCCAGCGTCGCCACGATCTTGGTGAATTTCATGCTCTCGGCCATGCTTTGCATCCCCCCCGGTCGGGAAAAGCGATTAAAAACCGAAAAATAATCAAATGTTTATTTACTACTGTCAAGCCTGGTGAGTTTATCGGGCGCCGCTCTCATGCTCAAATCGGCGGGTGTGGGCGGGCAATTCGCGCCAGCCGGATTAAACTGAATCTGACAATGGCAAGAACCCCAACGAGGTTAGGCGATGACTGACGTTTTTACCCGCATTTTGCAACTTGATCTGCCCGAAACGCTGCAATGCGACGAGTCTGGCAAGAATCCGGCGTTTACCATCACCTTCGTCGCCGACGGGATGATTCCGTTCCCGCAAGTGATCCTGCATGCGCCGGATCGGCAACACCTGATCAAAGGCCAGGTGCTCCGGGAGACCGTCGCTGGCGGCGAGTATACCTACACCGCCACTGTTCCCGCCGGCCTGCTGTGGCCGGGCGACATCCAGGTGCAGGCGGAAGGCTGTCGCCAGGCGGACATTCGCCAGGCGGGCGGCGGCGACTGGATCAAGGAATTCCGTCGCCTGCGGCTCACGCCGAACGTCAAAGCGAAACCGGTCATCCGGGTGGCGACCGGGCCAGGCGATACGCCGGTCAAGTTGTATTTCGGCATCCACAAGCACATGCACCAGCCCTACTATAACGCCACGGACCGGCATTACTGGGATGGCGAGAAAGATTCAATTTTCGGGGCGCGCGGCGGCCCCTACACCCATTTCATCCCGACCGCCGTGCGCCAGTACCTCGGCGGCGGTCTGCCCCATGCCGGGCTTTCGACCAGTTGGAGCGGCTCGCTGATCGAACAACTTGACCGTTGCGCCGCCGACGGGTTGTGCGGCGGGCGGTTCGGCGGCTGGAATCACGAACTGCGCGCCATCGCCCAGGAAAAGACCGCACTCGGTCATCCCCGGGTGGATTTCGTGGCCTTCGGTTTCTTCCATCCGCTGATGGCGCTGATTCCCGACCGCGACATCATCAAGCAGGTGGAATGGCACCGGGCCATCATCCGCTCCGCGTTCGGCGTCGAGGCGTCCAGCGTGATGTTCCCGCCAGAGACTGCGTTCCATGTCCGCATGATTCCGGCGCTCAATCAGGCCGGCGTCAAGGCGGTGATTTACGATTCCATCCACCGCTTCCGGGCGTGCAAGGACTATCCCTATGCCGGGATTAACGAAGGCATGTTGCCGCCCAATCCCGCCGAGCAGGTCAACCCGCCGGTGAATGACTGGCTGCAACTGCGCAATATCTGGGCGGGATCGAAAATTTCGCCGAGCCTGCTCAAACCAGAATATGTGCAATACGAAGACCCGGACGGTCAGATTCACCAAATCATTGCGGTGCCGGCAGAGCGCTATATCGGCAACGAGGACGCCCGGGGCGGTTTTGGGGCGCTGCAATATCCCGACGTGCTGGGGCAGGTCTACGACCAGATTGTTGAAAATGGCAGCTTCGATCCGCAACATCCGCCGTTCTTTCTGCTGCATTCGGATGGCGACAACCATGGTGGCGGCGCAGACAGCTATTACGGCCACAATACCGGGCAAATGGTGCAGTGGTTACAGGGCGATCCGCGCTTTGAATTGACCACCGTGCATGATTATCTCGACCGTTTCCCGCCCGATCCGACCCAGGCGGCGCATATTGAACCGGGTTCGTGGAGCGGCGCCGACAATGGCGATCCGCAGTTCATGAAGTGGTTTAGCCGTTACGATCAGCCCTATTCCCCGGATTTGAATTCCTGGGCCGTGCTGACTGCGTTCCAGAACGTGGTTCACGCGCTGGAGGACGCCATGCCCGGCCAGCCGTGGTTAAACGACATCACCCGGCTGATGCTGACCGCCGAAACCAGTTGCTACTGGTACTGGACCGGGCAGCATGTCTGGGATCAGCAGGTCACCAACGCCGCCAATGCCGGTTATGGCATGGTCAAGAGCGAGGTCGATGCGCTGCTGGCGGCGGGCAAGGATCGTACTGGCCCGACCATTTTCGCCCCGTGGATCACCCCGGAAAATCCCGGCGGCAAGCGCTGGGGACAGGGCTGTCTGCTCGATGCGCCGCGTGAAGGAACAGTGCATACCTTTATCCACGACATCAGCGGCTTGAAGAGAGTGATGCTGGTGCTGCGCGATAGCAAGGGCGAGATGAGCATTCCGATGACCGATAACGGCCCGTATCCCTCACAGACCGGCGCAGCGATTGTGGCCCATTACTTCACTGCCCAACTGCCCGTCGGCGCGGGCGATATCCGCTATTACATCCAGGCGGAGGACGGGAAGGGCAACGTTTCGCGGAGCGCGCTGGAGCGGGTGTATCTGGCGTAGACTGATTGGCCCGGATAAGTTCAGGAGATGTTTTGTCAAACGAAATCCGGGCCTCTCTATTTTGGAATAGATCCTAATGACAATCGTACCAATCAGACAGGATTGCAAAAAGATTAATGGGTTACTTCAACTCGCCCTAAAATACCACAATAAAAAGCGGTACGGCGAAGCAGCATGGTTATATGAAAAAATCATTAATTGCTTGGCTGTCCAATGGGCTTTTCCTCTCGGTTGACCTCCCCTCTCGCCGGAGGCGAGAGAAGTTGGAGTGCAGCCTGCTACGCTACGCCAGCTCCCTGTGCCTGCAAATCGGCGTGATACGAGGAACGCACCAGCGGGGCTGAAGCAACGTGAGTGAACCCCATCGCCTCGCCGTCCACGCGCAACTGTTCAAACTCTTCCGGTGGTGCATAACGGGCCACCGGCAAATGATGGACACTGGGTTGCAGATACTGACCGAGGGTCAGCATTTCTACATCATGGGCGCGCAGATCGCGCATGACGTCACGAATCTCCTCCAGCGTTTCCCCCAACCCCAGCATCAACCCCGACTTAGTGGGGAGGTGCGGATGGCGGGCCTTGAAGCGCTGGAGTAATTCCAACGAGTAATGGTAGTCAGCGCCAGGCCGGGCCTGCCGGTATAAACGCGGTACGGTTTCCAGATTGTGATTGAACACATCAGGCGGTTCCTGCACCAGGATATCCAACGCGATGTCCATCCGTCCCCGAAAGTCCGGGGTGAGAATCTCGATGATGATGCTGGGCTGAGCGGCGCGAGTGGCCCGGATGCAGTCGACGAAATGCGCCGCCCCGCCATCACGCAGATCGTCCCGGTCCACTGAAGTGATCACCACGTACCTCAAACCCATCGCCGCCACGGTGCGCGCCAGATTCTCCGGTTCCTGCGGATCGAGTGGATTAGGCCGGCCATGTCCCACGTCGCAGAACGGACAGCGGCGGGTGCAGATTGCGCCCATGATCATGAACGTCGCCGTGCCGTGACCGAAGCATTCGCCGAGGTTGGGGCAACTGGCTTCCTCGCAAACGGTGTGCAGTCGGTTATCCCGCAGGATTTGCTTGAGCCGCTGCACTTCCGGTGTACCGGGGAATGGGGCGCGAATCCAGGCTGGCTTGCGCAGCCGCTGCTGGGGATCGGTCGGAGTGATCTTGACCGGAATGCGGGCGACTTTGTCAGCGCCGCGCAATTTCTCGCCAACAGTTCGCGAGGGCGCGGCGTCACGGGGAGCGGAGAATTCGGACATTGGAAGTTCCTGGGTCGGATAAAGGAAGAGTCTGCATATCAAGGTAGACCTTCGATGTAGCTAAAGGTCAGATAACCGAATTGGCGACCCAGCATTGACAGCAACTCTTCAGCCACCGTAACGGGCGTCAGGGAAACGCCCAGATCGCGCAACTGGGTCACGCGCAGGCCAGGATAGCCACAGGGATTAATGCGCGTGAACGGTTCCAAATCCATATCAACGTTCAGGCTGAGACCGTGATAGGAGCGGCCCTGACGGAGACGCAGCCCCAGCGAGGCGACCTTGGCGTCATCAACGTAAACGCCCGGCGCATTGGGGCGGGCCTGGGCGGTCACGCCATACGCGGCGAGCAGTTCGATCACCGCCTGTTCCAGCGCTGTCACCAGTCCCCGCACACTCAAGCCCAGTCGCCGCACATCCAGCAGGCAGTAAATCACCACTTGACCGGGGCCGTGATACGTCACCTGCCCGCCGCGATCCACCCGAATAACCGGAATATCGCCCGGCGCCAGCAGATGTTCCGCCTTGCCCGCCAGTCCCTGGGTAAACACCGGTGGATGCTCGACCTGCCACAGTTCATCCAGAGTATCGGCATGACGAGCCTCGGTAAACGCCCGCATGGCGTCGAACACCGGCGCATACGCCCGGCATCCGAGACGACGGAGCCGCAACGGCTCAGAACATGGATTCACAGCACCATCGTAATGCGCGGATGGCTGCTCAGTTCCCCATAAAGCGCATCCAGTTGGGCGCGGTCGCGGGCGTTGATCACCACCGTCACCGACTGATAGCGCCCAGCGCGGCTGTCCCGGACGCTAACCCGCGTTGGGTCCAGATCCGGCGCATGACGGCTCACCAAGTCCACGACCAGTTGCCGGAAATCCGGACTGCCGCCGCCCATGATCTTGAGCGGAAAATCGCAGGGAAACTGCAACAGCGATTCATCATCCATGCCGGTGCCTCTAGAACAGCGAAGAGAAGAACATCAGGATCGAATCGATCATCCGCCCAAACCAGCCGCTCTCGGGCACCTCCTGCAACGCCACCAAGGGCGTCCGGCTGACTTCCTGCTCGCCCACCTTGACCACGATTTCACCGAGCGGCTGACCCTTTTGCACCGGCGCGATGATGCTCGGCTGCACGGTAGTGGTCGTACTGACTTGTGGCGCCTGGCCCTTGGGCACCGTCACATACAAACCCTGGGGGACGCCCAGCGGCAACTCGCTTTCCTGGCCCTTCCAGACGCGGGCGGTAACGATGGAGGCGTTCGGATCGTACAGCTTGCGGCTTTCGAAGAAGCTGAATCCGTAGTTCAATAACGCCTGGCTGGCTTGAAAGCGCTCCTTTTCCTTCTGCGCACCCAGCACGACGCCGATCAATCGCGTGTCGTTGCGCTTGGCCGAAGACACCAGACAATAGCCCGCCGATTCCGTATGGCCGGTCTTAACTCCGTCCACTGAAGCATCGGTCAACAGCAGGCGATTGCGATTCTGCTGCTCGATGTTGTTGTACTTGAAGCTGCGCACCGAGTAGCGGGTGTAGTGTTCAGGAAATTCCTGAATGATCGCCCGGGACAATACGGCAATATCACGGGCCGACATGTAGTGATTAGGATCGGGCATACCGGGCGCATTGGTAAAATGGCTGCTCTTCATACCCAACCGCTCCGCCTCCTGGTTCATCAATTTGACGAAGGTTTCCTCGGAACCGGCGACATGCTCTGCCAGGGCCACCGTCGCATCGTTGCCGGACTGCACCACCATGCCCATCAGCAGGTCTTCTACCGACACCTGGCTGCCGATCTTGACGAACATTTTGGAACCCTGCGTCCGCCAGGCCTTTTCGCTGATGGTCACCTGGTCATTCAGATGAATCTTACCGGATTTCAGCGCCTGGTAAATCACGTAGCCGGTCATCAGTTTGGTGATGCTGGCCGGCTCCATCCGTTCATCACCCTTCATATTCGCTAGAATATTGCCGCTCTGGTAATCCATCAGGATGTAACCGCGCACTGGCACTTGCGGCGGCGGCGGAATGGCCTGGGCGTAGGCGGCTGTCCAGCCCAACGCCAGCCAAGTGAAAATCAGGAGAAACGGTAATAACAAAGGGCGAAGTGCGGTTAAATACATGTTCAAAACAGTTCCCGTGGTTGAGAAACAAAGCCGGGTGATTCTAGCCAGAAGCCCGGCGGAAACAAACCACTTCGCCAAACCCCATCAATCGGCCACCACCCGCGAGCGGCTGACGCCCAAGCTGGCCAGGCGCATCGCTACCTGCCTGGCTTCGCCCGGATTGCGCAAGGGCACCCGCACTTCGTATTGCTTGCCGGTGCCCGAATCCACCTGGACACTGCGCTGCATCTGGCTGCTCAGCCGGTTCTGCACCTGGCGAACGGTGTTGCGTTCGGTGACCGTCCCCACCACATAAAGGGCGCCGCCCTTGCCCACTGAGGACTCGCGATTTTCGGCCACCTTCGACGCGGACTTGCCGCTCCCCACTGTCTCTTTAACCTTCGCCACGGATTTAGTCTTTACCACCGGCGCAACGGAAGCCGACGGTTTAGCCTTCACCACGGGTGCGGCGGAAGCTAATTGAATCTTCGCTGCAGAGGAACCCTGCTCGCTACCCTTGACTGGCGAGGTATTTCTGGCCAACCGGAGCGCTTTGTCCTGAATCGCCACGGGCGGCTTGGCGGAGGTCCGTCCGGCCACCGGCTTCTCGTGGGCAAAATGGATCGCGGCGATCTTCTCCTGCTGGCTGATCAACTCGGCGGCGCGGCTGGCCAACCGTTCCCGTGCTTCGGCGCGGCGGGCCGCCAGAGCGGGCAGGAATTGATAAGGGGCCAGCGCGGCAACTTCGACCCGGGCGGTGCCCTGATCAAGCATGTCCAGCCGGGCGGCGGCGGCGTAGGACAGATCGATGATCCGCTCGCCGACAAACGGCCCCCGATCGTTGATCTTGACCACGATGCTGCGGCCATTCTCCAGATTGGTCACCCGGGCATAGGTCGGAATCGGCAAACTCTTGTGGGCGGCGGTCAGCTCGAACATGTTGAACGGCGGACCGCTGGAGGTTTTACGGCCATGAAAGTCCCAGCCATACCAAGAGGCCGTGCCAATTTCCCGATGCCCGGCGCTGGTCTCCTTGACCCGGTAGCGCTTGCCGAACACCACATAGGTATCGGGATTGCCGCTGCGACTAGGCGGTTCCAATTGCGGAACCGGATCGTCACGGCTTGTATCCGCGTTCGGGGTCAAATCCACGAGCGGGCGGACGGGTGGCTGCTCAGGGACGGTGCTGCAACCGGCCAGTGCGCCCGCCAGGGACGCGAAGAGCAAAGCATGGCTCCAGGATTTGGACATAAAAAGCCTCCCCTACGCCGGTTCAACGCCGAGGGTGCGTTGAACCGAAGCGATTTTTATTGAAGTTGGCAAGGTGAAATCGACGAACTCATTAATCGGCGTGCGCCAGGGCTGGCGAGTCCGCATCGAACTGCACTCGCTGTTCGCGAATGGCCTGACTGAGCTGGTACACCGCCAAGGCATATAACTGACTGCGGTTATAGCGGGTAATCGCGTAAAAATTGTCAAACCCCAGCCAATATTCCGGGCCATCGCGGCCCGCGAATTCCAGCAGCATCGCCGCCTGGGCATCGCTAACCGATCCGCGTGGCGTCACCCCCTGACTCCGCAGGCTGGCGACGCTATATTTAGGCGGGTTCAACCGTTCGCTGACCAGCGCCGGATAGCGGACGCCACTGACCGAGGCGGGGATCGCAATCGGTTGACCGGAACGCCAGCCGCTCTTCTTGAAGTAGTTGGCGATGCTGCCAATGGCGTCGGTGGGATTGCCCCATAGATCGCGGTGGCCGTCGCCATCGAAATCCACAGCATAGGAGAGAAAACTGCTCGGCATGAACTGCCCCAGTCCCATCGCCCCGGCATAGGAGCCGCGCAAGGTCAGCGGATCGACGCCCTCAGCACGGGTCAGCAACAGATAATTCTCCAGTTCCTTGCGGAAATAGGCGGCGCGGCGCGGATAACCGAAGGCCAGCGTCGCCAGCGCGTCCAGCACCCGGTATTTGCCCATGTTGCCGCCGTACTGGGTTTCCACGCCGATGATGGCGACCACGATTTGCGGCGGAACGCCATAGACCTGTTCAGCCCGGGCCAGCGCGGCGGCATGAGTCCGCCAGAACTGGACGCCGCCCTGAATGCGCTTGGCATTGATGAAAATGTCCCGATAGACATACCAGGGCTTGGCCTCGGCGGGCCGGGACATGGCGGCGATGATGCTCGGCTGGGCCTGAGCGCGGCTGAAAGTGGTTCGCAACTGGGCGGCGTTGAAGCCGTGTCGGGTCGCCATCTCGCGGATGAAGGCCTGCACATCGGCGCGTTGAATCAGCGGTTGGCCGGGGTTGAGGGCGGCAGAGGGTCCCGCCGCCAGCGCATCCGGCGCCGCCGCTTCTGGGGCTGGATATTCCAGCGCTGGCGCAGTTTCCGGAGTGGGGCGCATCGCGACCGGCGGTGCGCAGGCGCTCAATAGCAAAGCAGCGCTTAATACATACGGGCTCTTCACGCGTTAGTCTCGTCGTAGGTAAGGGCGGCGATTACCGCGTCAGGATCCGGCGGTGCGAATAGATGCTCATCAGGATACCGAAGCCCGCCATGATCGTCACCAGAGAAGTCCCTCCATAGCTGAACAGCGGTAGTGGCAAACCGACTACCGGCAACAGCCCGGAAACCATCCCAGTATTAACAAACGCATACAGGAAGAAGATTAGCGTAAGACTGCCGGCAAGCAAGCGCGTATAGGTATCCGGAGCGCGGCTGGCCATGTACAGGGCGCGAGCGATAATGAAAAAATACAGCGTTAACAACAGGCAACCGCCCACCAGGCCGAATTCTTCCAGAAACGCGGCGAAGATAAAATCGGTCGAACCTTCCGGCAAAAAATCCAGATGCGACTGCGTGCCGTTCAGCCAGCCCTTGCCGTAAATGCCGCCGGAACCGATCGCGATCTTGGATTGAATAATGTGATAGCCGGTGCCCAGCGGATCAGTTTCCGGATCAAGGAAGGTTAATACCCGCTGGCGCTGGTAATCGTGCATGATAAACGTCCAGAACAGCGGGATCGCCCCACCGGTCAGCACCGCCAATCCGAGCATAATCATCCAGCTCAATCCGGCCAGAAACAGCGCGAACGCCCCGGCGGAACCGACGACCAGCGCCGTCCCCAAATCCGGCTGCTCGGCGATCAGGATAAACGGGATCGCGGTGATTAGCACCCCGCCCAGCAAGTGCAGCCAGCGGGGCGGCAAGGGCTTTTCGGCGAAGAACCAGCCCATCATCATCGGCACCGCCAGTTTCATGATTTCCGAGGGCTGAAAGCGCACCACTCCCAGATCCAGCCAGCGTTGCGCGCCCTTGGAAATGTCGCCGACGATCATGACCGCCAGCAACAGCAGAATACCCACCAGATAAATCCACGGCGACCACAGCCGAAAGTAGCGGGGCGGTAACTGCGCCAGCGTCAACATGATCGCAAACCCCAGACCCAGCCGCATCCCCTGTCCCCACACCAGATCCAAATTTTGTTGCCCGGCGCTGTATAGCACGAACAGCCCTAGCCCTGACACCATCAACAAACCCAGCAGCAGCGGCGGATCGAACCGAATCAGCCGGAGAAACAGTCCTTCGTCATTCTGATTCATGCGGCGCAGCGTCCGGGGCAGGGAGCGGTTCAGGAAGGGCGTCGTATTTATTCAGCAGCCAGGCGTCCATCACCTTGCGGGCGATCGGCGCCGCCGTGCTGCTGCCGCCACCGCCATGCTCAGCGATCACCGCCACGGCGATGCGCGGGTCCTCCACTGGGGCGAAGGCGACAAACAGGGCATGATCCAGCAGGTGTTTAGCCAGCCGCTTGGCGTTGTACCTTTCGCTCTGACCCAGGGTAAACACTTGGGCAGTGCCGGTCTTGCCGGCGATGCGGTATTTAGCGCCAATGCCGATTTTGTGGGCAGTGCCACCCTCGATCACATGAACCATGCCAGTAATGATCGTATCCCAGAACCGGGGATCGCGGACCTTGA
>Ga0179939_1076514_pt1 | contig 11120 bp, 1 predicted proteins | sample AD_UKC032_sludge_FD_136009 | JGI IMG/M metagenome (GOLD analysis project Ga0179939, IMG submission 136009) | Active sludge microbial communities of municipal wastewater-treating anaerobic digesters from Illinois, USA - AD_UKC032_MetaT... | ecosystem: Engineered > Bioreactor > Anaerobic >...
AGCCAACAAAAAAAGCTTGACCTGGGAGACAAAAGGTGTATATTATGGAATACACGTTAGCATTTTATTCAATCTCAGTAGGGATTTCCTTGCTGAAAAGACAAGCCGACATGAACGTAAACCCCCAATCGATGGAAGGAGGTCAACGCCGCGTGAAATATCAACCTGGTCGACAACGGAAATGCGTAGATGGGCATTTCGAACGAATCGAAGCTGTCATGGGTGAAACGAAACCAGCCTGGCCGATGACAATGGATGCCGATGGCAGCAGAGCTTTCAATTTAATGTAAGGAGGAAAACTGCATGATGAAAAAACCGTTATGGTTGATGATCATCGTTCTGATGATCGCCCTGATGGTAGGTAGCCTGGTAGCGGCTCCCAAGCCCGCCAATTCACCGTTTGCGGTGGAATTGAAGGGATTGACCGCCACCGGTTACGAAACCGGTATCGCCAAGAACCTGGTGTACTGGGCCGTCACCAAGCCGAGCACCACGGCTCCGGTTTACGGAGTCTCGGACAGCGCCTGGATGACAGCGGCCACCACCGGCTTGAAGGAAGGCGCCTATGACCTGATTATCCCGTCGAAGTATTCGTGGGATAAGGTCAGCGACCGCTTTACCAGCGTAACCTCGTACACCAAAATCACCCAGAACCGGATGAATTCGATCGGTGACGGGCGGTTTGTGATCAAAGAGAACAATTACTATGCCGTACCGGTAGTAGCCGTTGACCTGAAGCATCAGACCTTGGATGCGCATTTGTATGGGTTGACGGTGACGGTATTCGGGAACAACCAGTTTAATCCGCTGGAAGACCTGATGCCGCTGGACGGATCGCTGGACAACGGAAAGATTTCCGGTATTCAGCTTTACGAAGACCGGGCCTGGGGTGTGACCACCCTGGATGATCCGGACAACTATGATGTCAACGATGTATTTTTGGAATGGGCCGGAGAGGCCTCGAACGGTCAGTTGGATTCGACCAAGGCCCATTATGCGATGGGCTTGCAGTACCTGCAGGACAATTATCCGGCGGTGAATTTTCTCGACGGATTACAGTGGGCGGACAACTGGGCTCGCGTAGGCCATGCCAGTACGCTGACCGCCGCCAACTGGACGAGTCCTGACATGGACAGCACCTGGATCCCGATGGGATGGCAGGATGCCTACATTCAGAATCCTGCGGCCGCCAGCACCAATTGGTTTGGCTGGCAGACCTACATTGAACTGGAACAGCCGGTGGATATCCACAATATCAACACGGCCAGCCAGTTGCCTTTCATTCGTTTCTGGGTTACCTGCCGGCCGGCGGCCTGCTGTGATAACCCGGATGGCCCGATCGATCCGGATGATGCCGCCATGCTGCGCGGTGCCGGAACCCTGACCGGGGACGAATTTTTCTTTTCGCTGGTGGAAGATCTGTTCCATGCGACTCACCAGGATACGGTGTATCCGGTGTACCGCGTGATCAACGCCAGCAGCTACTATGATTCCAAGTTTACGACTAACTGGACCCAGGGACTTCAGGTCCCGTTGAAGTCGATGATGCTGCGCCCGCGTTACTATAATTATGCCGGCGCCATCATCCCGGCCGGCTCGGAAGCCTCCTGGATGGGTTCGACGGCTCCGGGCAACGAACCGGCGCTGTGGGATGTGCCTGGCTTGATCCATGGATGGAAAGCCAACATCGGCCCGATCGCGACTGTGATCGATCCGGATGTGGCCAAGAACGAAACCAATTCCACCACCGTGGATTCGCTGAAGTATTTCGCCGGACAGAAGAATTACGCGGCGACTATCGGTAAGACCGATTACTATCCGTACACCACCGACTCGCTGCAGCCGATCGTGTTCGCCATCCATGACATGGACAACTGCATCAATTACGACTCCGTGTTTCTGGTGATCGACACCGGCGCGGTGGGATTCGCCTGGAACAACGGCTACAATGCCGCTTATGGTATCGACTCGATCGGTATCGATTCGGTCATCTTCATTCAGGATGATGCACCCGGCCGCCCGAGAGTAACTCCCGGTACCAGCAATGTCATTAATGAAACCAACCGTCCGATTTCTTATCGTTCGGCCGCGGCTTTCGGTTATATCCCGCGGACCGTCGGAGATACCGGCAAGGTTCATCCGTACACCAAGAACGGCCGCCGGAGCGGCAATGGAAAAGCGGTTAGCCGCAGTTATTGCGGTCTGACCCTGATCCGTGATACCGCCCGCTGCGTCGATATCCTGATTTTCAACATCAACCGCAGCGATATGGATCTGGATTACGGCGAAGGCGCCAGCCAGATTGATTTCTATGACGGTTGGAAAGACGGTCAGATCATCAACGCCCGCCTGTATGCCAAGGATTTGGGCGGCAACGTGATGTTCCTGAACTACCCGGGTCCGAGCGCCCCGGATTCCTCCTGGCTGGCTGACGGCACCACGCCCAACAGCAAGACCGTGGCCAATTACATCTGGACCCGGTTCGCCGTGGATCTGAGCGCCCCGATCGCCAAGATGGTGTGCCCGGAATACGTGACCCGTCCCATCAATAACGATCAGGTGATCCGTGTGGTCCGCGGTGAAGAACCCGAGATCCGCATCGAGATCAAAGACCGCCTGCTGGCTGACAGCATGAACGCTGACACCTATCTGGATGCGGTCAATGGTGAAGATCATCTGACCGATTATACCAACATGCACCCGATCTATGTGCATGAAAACGATTACTATCCGAGTTATTCGACCCTGGTTTCCGGTATGTGGCGCGAGATCGCCCCGGGTACCGGTGTGGCCGCCAATAACTTCGGTATTCTGTTGACCCTGTATCAGACCGATTGCACCGACAGCCTGGACAACCGCTTCAACCCCTCCAACTTCACCTGGGGTGACGGCGATGTGGCCGCGGCCGGCGCCGATGGTCATGTCCATTATCCCACCACCGGAACCGACCCGTGGGGAGCTCCGGAAGTGCAGATCCTGATCACCGACACCAGCAGTTACTATGGTGTCACCATCACCCGTCCTGACAATGATCAGAATGCCGTGATGAGCATCAAGCTCAACGATCCTCAGTTCCCGATGCCTTTACTGGCTGATGGTGATGTGGTACTGGTGGAAATCGTGGATGCCAAGGTGTATGATTATCTGCTGACCTCCACCACTCCGAGCGTAACCCGTTTGAGTACCACCAATCCGGGTTATGATCAGTTAGGCAGCGATGGTCTGCATGATCGCCCCAACATCAAGTGGAGCATTTACACCGATAACGTCAACATGTTCGCCGTCAACACCCATCTGAGCACCAATGCCGATCACAGAGTGTATGCTCTGGATCCGAATGTGGCCGGTGTGGAATTGACCGAACGCTTCAAATTCATCCGCGGTTTTACTCAGACTCAGTTCCCGTATGCCTTCGCTAACCCGAACAAGCATATGCTGCGTTATGACGAAACCGACAGCGATGATGCCGGTATTCATGACGAGCCGGAATACGATAGCCGTAACTTCTACGACTATTGGTATCCGTATGTGTGGTGCGGAAGCTCGGATGATGCCAATCTGCGTAATGCCACGGCTTTCGGCGCTGACGCCGTAACGTCGGTGGAATACAATGATTGGTATAGCTGGGCCTTTGCCTGTGATTCGACGGATTATACCAATGACTCCATCCATTTCGCCACCGATACGGTTGGCTGGTTCTATGTGGACCAGGTCGGCCCGATGGTGGATCTGGACGGTGTTTATCCGCAGTTCCGTCGTGATCCTAGCATCTATGATAACCGTCAGTACAGCAATTCCTATACCTCAGATCCGTATCAGGTCATCACGCTTGATCTGGCAGATCTGTCATGTATCACGTATGCCGATTCGTTTGCGGCCGGTCTGGATATTTCGACCATCGTCATGAACATCAAAGTGTTGTCTTGTGATGGTAGCTATCATCCGGCTTACGGTCCCAACGGACGAAATTTCACCCCGGTAGCGGCCAACAGCATGTACAGTTCGCCGCGCGCCTGGCAGGATGCCTGCTGGTATATCAACGATCCGACTGATCCGACTCAGGCCATGATCAATGGCGTGACGGCTCTCGATGGTTGGGATCCGAATACCCTGAGCGCCCTGGATCCGGGTACCCGCGTGATCTACGATCCGCGCCTGGGACCGGTTGATGCCGCCAACCTGTTGGGTTACGGCACCAGCGAACCCTTTGGCCGCTTCCGCGACGGCGATAAGGTCTGCGTGACCGTCTTCGCCCGCGACGCCTCCCACGGCGATTGCGATATCAATTTCGGCAATCCGATCGTCAATGACGACATCGCCGAAAATGGTGTCACTTTAGCCAATGATTCCCTGTTCAAATACCAGTTCATCGTTGACCTGAAGGAACCTGCTATCCAGGTTGGTTCCGAAGCCAACGGCTGCACCAACCGCTATGTCGACATCGATCTGGATGATGCCATCCGGGATGCCTATGAAGCGGAAAAGTGCTCGACCTGGGTCGCCGGTGTGGATTCGGTGTTTGTCGAAATCCAGCACCGCGACTATGTGGAAGCCACTCAGACCTGGGCCACTCCGAGCATCATCCGGATCGGTCTGGGAGCCGATGACTTCACTGATCCTTTGGATCCGTCAGACCACGGCACCTATTATGCTCCTTTCGATGCCGACGGTTTCAGCGCTGATTATGACGGATTTGCCGGCGGCAACCTCAAGTACGCGATTATCGATCGCGCCGGTGAATACAATTCTTTGAACAATAGCAATCCGAATCCCAAATACGACAACATGACCATGCGCATCGTCTTTGATTGTAATTCGTTCAACGACGGTGATTCGGTCTTTGTCAAGGTCTGGGGTCGTGACGATATCGATGTGCCTTGGTATCCGATCGATGACGATACCGTCTATGCTCATTACGGCGAAACGGGTATCCTGACCTCCCTGCAGGCCGATCAGATCGACCACCGCAGTCAGGCTCAGGGCAGCCTCTCCCTGGGAACCCGCATGACGATCACCCGTCGTTGGGATCAGCATCCCAATTACGATGTTGATTCGATGTGGCATACCAATGCCACCACCAATGCCGGATACACCCAGCGGACCTACACCAAGGGATTCTTCTACACCACGAATCCTAATACCTACTGGTGGACCGGATACGACTGGAGAAATCCGGCCGACGGCGAAACCAAATCCAACAATGTTCCGCCGAACAAGCAGTTCGCCTTCGGTAACATCCACTGGCTGTGGCAGGCTCCCTGGATGTACGATGTTCTGGCCCGCAGTGAAGGGACCTCGACCGTACCTCCGGCCAGTTTGACCAACATGGCCAACGACGTTGACAACAACGCCTGGGATGTGGAAAACGCCGATGGAAGTACCAACTTGAATTTCACTGGTACTGTGGTTCATACCCCTACCACCAGCAACCTGGATGAAAAAGGAAGCTGGAGTCTGGCCAACAACCTGAACTTCATCACCTCCGAGTGGTGGATGTTCACCTATGGTAACGGTCCGAGCGCTGCCGCTACGATCCGTGACCAGAACGATTTCGACTGGACCGATCTGGATTCGATTTGGGTCGCCAATAACGTCAATTTTAACTGGGCCAAGCCGGTCAGCACGCAGTTCAAGCTGCTCAGCTCCAGTTATATTACCGACGTTCATGATGTCGATCCGACCGATTGCGGTCGTTATTATGACGACTGGACCTGGACATACGGATTCAACCAGGATATCATTGTCCCGGCCCAATCCGAACGCGAAGGTATCAACCAGTATCGTACCGGCCTAATCGATTCGCTGGCCTTCAACTTCCAGTCCTGCGAACCCTTCTATTACTGTGAAGACGTGACCGACACCACCGTCGGATTTGCCATGGAATGCTACGATTCGACCGGGACCATCAAGTGGTACTGGCCGTTCTTCATGGATTCCAGCAAGTACGGCACCGGTGAATCCCGTGCCAACTGGGCACAAGCCTTCCTGGCCGACAAAGCCTCCAACAACGGCGGCTCTTTGGCTCCGGCCGATTGGAAGTACCCGGTCCAGTATGGCTGGTGGGATTGCGATTGCCCGGGATGTAACGGTATCCTGTGGTCGATCGCCAGCGGTTCCAATCTGAATTGCCCGGTTTACAGCGGTCACCTGCAGGTTGATCTGGACAAACTGGCCACCTACACCGTAGCCGGTACCTATCAGTACCTGTCCGTCAACCGCACCAGCACCACTGCCTATGCCGACGGCGACAGCGTGGTGATTTACACCTACACCCGCACCGCCGGCAACGATGCCTTCCATGCCGGCGATGATCATATCGTCCGCAACCGCTACTACTACCTGATCGACCAGAAAGCTCCGGCTTTCACCTTTAACGATCTGGAAATGTATGTACCGCAGGTTGAAGGCGATTATTGGGATGACGATAATGATGAATGGTTTGGAAACGCCACCTTCGTCGAAAAGGGCGGCTCGCTGGAGAACCTGGAAGCCAAGTACGGCGACCTGGTCCGCATCAAGGTCAACAACACCCATGATGTGGTCAACAGCGCCCGCAAGAGCGGCGTTGGTCTCTACGGATCGGTCTACGACATCCACAGCTGGTGGGCCATTCATGAAAAACCGCTCCAGGGACTGGTTCCCGCTCCTTGGCATGAAGACGATTATTACACCAACACCATCGCCCCGCAGGATGATCTGCTGTGTCGGATCATCAACGGCGTCGATACCACTTATTTCGCGTCGGTCATGATTGCCGATCACAGCATCGAATACCGCGAATACGTGGATACCTTCAAGATCGTCATTAAAGATAAACTCTGTAATGCCGACACCTTGAAGAAACCTTATGTTGTTGATAACATCAAGCCGAAACTGATCTGGAGCTATTGCGACAGCACGGTCAACAAACAGGCCTTCGGATCGCAGACCTTCTTCGGCTACTGGCTGAACCATGAAGCCGGCAGCGATTATGAGTTTGCGACCAATGATTATGCCGATTCCCTGGGTATCGGTATCTATCAGGCCGACGATCCGTACGCGCAGTGGTACCAGGCTTCCAGCTTGACGCTGAAGGGTCATCGCCCGGAAGACAACAAGCGCGAAGCGATCAACCGGGTCTGCAAAGGCTGGATCTATGTATTGGTTAACTTTAACGATCTGATGTACACCGGCAAGGAAGACGGACTGACCTTCGTCACCAGCGGTGCAGTCAAGATCAAACCGGAATCCTCGCCGGCGCGTCAGGTTGATGCGGTCAAGGCGGCGGATCGTTATCAGATTGCCGAGAAGCTGGAATTTATGGGCAGCAACGGCGCGTTGCTGGTCAAGAATGCCGGCGGCGAACTCTCGCTGGGCGACGAAGCCGCGGTGGAGAAGGTAACGACCTCGCTGAAGGCGATGGATGAGGAACGCAACGGCTGGATCGATGAGAAGACCTGGCTGGGCGAGGTTTATATCGATGCCGCCACCGGCTGGAGCGGGTTGGCCCGCATGACGGTGGAAGGGTTCTACGACAAGGCCGGAAACAAGCTGGATGCCGACACGGTATCGTGTTTCACGATGAACCTGATGACGGTAACGGCGGACGTCCGGGTCATGAACCCGTTGGAAGACGGCATATTCAACACCAAGTGCACCGATTCGCTGGCGTACATGCTCAAGTCTCGGATCAAGAATCAGACGGCAGTGGATTCGCTGATCTGGTCCTACACGACCAAGGCGAGCTTTGACGGCGCTTATGGAGCGACCAAGACGGTCATCAATTCGTCGACCCCGGTGATCGCCAATTTCAGCACCAGCGTGGTCCCGGATTCGAACCACAAGGCCCCGTTCAAACTGTACCACAGCGGAGACAGTCTGACGACCAAGACGTATTTTAACGCGTATCTGTTTGATCCTGCGACGTTTGCCACCCGTAAGGATGTGACCTTCTATGCCAAGATTGCGGGCCTGTCGGCGTGCAATAAAGAGCTGACGAAGTCGGTGGTGGATGTCCAGGTTGATTACGAATTACCGTATGTGAATATTGTTGATGATTCCAGCAAGCGGGTAGCCGGTTTGTACAAGCAGGTCCGTTTGGTGAGCAGCTATTATGACGACGCGGCTTTCTATGATGAGAGCATCGAAGCGCAGATGGCGGCGGCCAAGGCTGAAATCAGCAACGTAGTGGTATTGGTGAAAGACGTGACGGCCGGCTGGGATTACAAGACGGTCAGCTACACCGGATTCTATCCGAGTGAAGCGGTGACGATCAATCTGGATTCCCTGAAGAACCGTGCGTTGATTGCCGATGAAGCCGATGAACTGATCATCAAGCTGACGGTGACCGACGATGCGTGCAACGCGAACAGCGACAGTATTGTGATCCCGCAGGTGATCATGATGCCGACGGTACTGGCGCGCGGCAGCAATCTGGAAGACGCGGTGAAATCGGTACTGCAGACCAAGTTTGATACCCTGATTTATCCGGAGATCAAGCATCCGCAGGGCCGCAAGATTTGGCCGCCTTACTGCCACCTGATCAGCGACACCAACGTTCAGGTTAACGACACCATGGTAGTGACACTGGACAGCGTCCAGGTGACGACCTTCACGCACTACAACCCGGCCGACCAGAATCCGGATATCAATGATCCGTTTGGTCGCACCTTCACGCGAGAAATCCGTGATTATCCGGGCGACTATGTGTACGTGGTAGCCTACGGAGTCAATCCGAGCTATGTCCCGACCGGATCGGAACTGCGGTTTATCGTCGAAGGCGACAAGAGCGCTGACGGCGTTTACCAGCCGGGCAAGTACTTCTTCCAGAGCGGTGAGAACCCGGAATGGGAACTGACTGCCATCAACACGACCATCGGCGGCGTATCGGTGTGGTATGCTCCGTTGATCCTGGAAGACGAAGATTCGGATCAGGACGGCTTAGTCCGTATCACGATCAAGGTCTATGACACGGTCAGCAAGAAGTACAGCAGCAAGTACGAAGCTTACAGCTGGTTCCTGCTGGATACGGAAGACCCGAGTTACGCGGTGTCTTACACCGATGCGGCTGATGGTGCCCTGAAGACGGTAGCGACCTCCCAGAACGTGGTGAACACGGAACCGGTTGGCAGCTATACCGAATCGAAGATCCTGGCCAAGGCCGGCGATCTGGTATACATCACCAAGGGACAGGATATCAAAGCGTTGATCGACGTGGATCAGACCATGAACGATAACGCCAAGCCGATGTCGGAAGATGCGCGCATGTGGAAACACGTGAACGTTGATTTCGAGGCTCCGACGCAGGAGAACTACAAGAAGTCGGATGAATCCTGGCAGATTGACGAAGGCGTGCAGGTATACAGCAACTTCAACAGTTGGCTGGCCTGTGAAGCCGCGAAGATTTACGAGTTCAAGACGACGATCAAGAACGGCAAGCCCGAGAATTCCGGATTCGCCTGGGTCAAGGTGGAAGAACGGGATGCGGCGGGTAACTATGTCCGCGACTGGTCGACCGATAAGTGCACGGGCATGGTGGTCTATCTGGATTGCCAGGCGCCGAGCGCGGCCAATGCCGAACTGGTGGCGGCTGTACCGGCGATGGGCGATCTGCTGAGCAAGGCCGGCATGGGTTCCGACGATAAGTTTGCGCTGGAAGCCAAGACCGACGGTAAGGTCAGAATCTTCGGATACAAGAATGCGGTGTCCGACGACAGCTGGCCTGAAGCCCTGGCTCAGGATGCGACCAAGGCCTATGTACCGAGTGTCAAGGTCCAGTTTACCAAACCGGATGAGACGGTAGTCGATACGCTGGTGAAAGCCAACGAAGACGGTACCTTCTCGGTAGTGGTCGATCTGTCGAAAGACTCGACCTATCAGATCAGCGTGGTGGATTATGCCGGTAACGAATCGGCTCCGATCACGGTGACCCTGGTGGAACTGCTGACGGTGAAGGTAGAGCTGAAGACCGGCTGGAATCTGTTCAGTGTCAACGTCAAGGGCGGAGACCTGGCGGATATCATGAGCCGGCCTGCCAACGAGGCCGCGATGTCGAACTTCCAGTATCTGTACACGATGACGCGGGAACCGGCCAATGTGGCGGTAACGCAGGAACAGCTGGAAGCGGCCATCGCCGCCAACCAGCCGGCCGGAGTCGAGATCGGTAACGAATCGATGCTGGCTTACTGGATTTACGTGAATGCCCCGGTAACCCTGACCGTCGAAGGCGTGCAGGTGGAACCGGCTACTCAGATCACGCTGGCGAAAGACTGGAACTACGTCGGCTACCCGATCGAACAGAATGCCAAGATCAGCGAAGCGATCGCTCAGGGCCTGGACAACGTATCCCGTATCACCAACGGGAAATGGATTGTCAAGGTGACCGACGGCGTACCGGAAACCGATCAGTTGATGTATGTCAACGAAGGTTTTATGGTGAAAGCCGACGAAGCGGGGACGCTGGTATTCAATCCGGACGGCGGCAAGGGCGGTTACCTGGCGAAAGCCAAACCGCAGGTGGTCGAATCGGATGTGGCCATGTCCCGATACTTCCAGGCTTACACGGGTAAGGCTGACGTTTACGGCAAACCGGCCTTTGAAGGCGACATCGTCGAAGCTTACGACGCCAACGGCATCAAATGCGGTGAAGCGACGGTCAAGAAAGACGGTACCTTCGAGATCATGGTTTACGGAAACGATAAGCTGACGGAAGCCGACGAAGGCGTCGACATGGGCCAGGCCCTGTCGTTCAAAGTGATCGGCGAAGAGGTCAGCTTTGACCACGCCCCGATCTTCACCAGCAATTACGATGTGAACGCGCTGAATCTGTCAGTGGCCAAACCGCTGCCGAAGCAGTTCGCTCTGCATCAGAACGTACCGAACCCCTTCAACCCGTCCACGGTGATCAAGTACGATCTGCCGAAGGAATCGATGGTCAAGGTTGTGATCTTCAATTCCCTGGGTGAGAAAGTCTGCACCCTGGTTGACGGCAAGCAGGAAGCCGGTACCTACAATCTGAAGTGGAACGGCGTGTCGGACAACGGGAGCAAGGTAGCCAGCGGAGCTTATTTCTATAAGCTGCAGGCCGGCGACTTTACCTCGACCAAACAGATGATGCTGCTGAAGTAATAGCTGTATCAGCG
>Ga0179939_1136445_pt1 | contig 11032 bp, 20 predicted proteins | sample AD_UKC032_sludge_FD_136009 | JGI IMG/M metagenome (GOLD analysis project Ga0179939, IMG submission 136009) | Active sludge microbial communities of municipal wastewater-treating anaerobic digesters from Illinois, USA - AD_UKC032_MetaT... | ecosystem: Engineered > Bioreactor > Anaerobic >...
TGAAATTGTGTTGACAAAACACAATTCTCAAGCTACACTTAACACCATTCTCAATCAATAGAGAATGATGGTTTTGAACTAAAATCTTATCCATTAAGTAGTTAGTTCATACACCACTTCAATTTGGTCTGGTGCGTCCAGACCACACAATCCTACACATTTCATACCTATTATCATCTGGTGCGTCCAGATGATCCCAAACCTTCAGCAAAATATACAAGGTTGCAAAGAGAAATTATTTCTTTAGAAGGGACGCATGGAATTTAACCATGCCAAGTATTATGACAGCAACCACCGAAAAAATCAAAATTCGCATGGAAGCCTATGACCACGAGGTCCTGGATAAATACGCTTTAGAATTGGTGGAAACTGCGAAAAAAACTGGTGCGCAAGTGTCAGGTCCAGTTCCATTACCCACGCGTATTGAGCGGTATACTGTACTACGCTCTCCTCACGTGGATAAAAAATCCAGGGAGCAATTTGAAATCCGAACCCATAAAAGGCTAATTTACATTTCACAAACCACTCCAAAAACCGTGGAAGCGTTAACCAAACTCACCATGCCTGCTGGAGTGGAAATTCGGATCAAAGCTTAAGGAAAAATTAGAATGAGAGTACCTGTATTTGATGTAAATGGAAAACGAACCCCAGAAATTTTGGAATTCGATGAAAATATTTTTGGTGATATGGTTCGTGAAGTCTTGCTAAAAGACTCAATCTTAATGTATGAAGCGCGCCAACGTCAGGGCACCCATTCCACAAAAACCCGCAAAGATTGTGCTGGCAGCGGTCGGAAACTATGGCGTCAAAAAGGTACAGGTCGCGCCAGAGTTGGCCCACTACGCGCACCACATTGGAAGGGTGGCGGACGGGTATTCGGCCCGCATCCCAGGGATTATTCTTACGATATGCCCAAAAAGGCCAAGAAACTTGCCATGAAAAGTGCTTGGTTAGCAAAATTTTTGGACAAAGAAATCATGGTTATTGAAAATTTCCCGGTTGGTACCGCACCAAAAACAAAATTAGTTTATAAAACTCTAGCCACCATGGGAATTCTTCAGCAAAGAGTTTTGGTTGGTCTGTGGGATAATGATGAAGTGACATTGAAATCTCTTCGCAATATTCCCAGAATGTCCATGGAGCACATCTCCCGTTTCAATCCTTATATTCTCTTAGCCAACGACCGAATTCTGCTTGTGAAAAAAGCTTTTGAAAATTTGATTGTTGGTCTTGGAGGACAAATTAAGAGCTTACGGAGAGAAGAGTTGTACAAAAAAGCAGATTCATCCAAACCAGCAGAGGGTGAATCAAAACCACCAGCAGATGAGAAGAAATAGGGGGCCGCGCCATGTCAGATCCTTATCGTATCATCATTCGGCCACTCATGACAGAAAAAGCTACTCAAGATTCTGAAGTGAATAATGCCTATCATTTTGAAGTGGCTCCTGACGCAAATAAAATTGAAGTCAAACAAGCCATTGAAACTATTTACGCACACAAAAAAGTGAAAGTTAGAAAAGTGCGGATTGTCAATAAACATCCCAAAGTCAGAAAATTCCGTTTTCATCAAACAAGCACAAAAGCATGGAAAAAAGCTATTGTCTTTTTAGATCACGAATCTAAGCTGGAATTGTTCTAATTGATAATCCACAGGCTCAAGTTAGCTTCGAGGATCAAGTTTTATTTAGATTAGAAAGGATGCGGCTGGTTGCTTCTAGCCTATTATTGGGCTTGAATCTGTTGCCGCATGCAATTGTGAGTTAATTTATGGGGCTTAGAAAATTAAAACCAGTTACCGCGGGTACCCGAACTGTGATTTTGCCTGATTTTGCAGAAATCACAAAAAAAACCCCGGAAAAAAGTCTGCTGCGTTGCCTTCGCAAAACCGGCGGCCGAAATAATTTTGGCCAAACAACGTCCCGGTTCCGTGGCGGTGGCCATAAACGCTGTTATAGGCTGGTTGATTTCAAACGTAATAAAGATGATGTGCCTGGCGTGGTCAAAGCCATTGAATATGACCCCAACCGCTCGGCTCGCATAGCGCTTATCTATTATCGAGATGGCGAAAAGCGCTATATTCTAGCCCCGGTGGGACTCCAAGCTGGCGATACAGTGATGTCTGGCGAAAAAGTGGAACCAAAGGTCGGCAACTGCATGCCACTGGAAAATATTCCCACTGGTCTTATGGTACACAACATTGAAATCACACCTGGCCGCGGTGGGCAAATCGCCAGATCCGCAGGTATGTCTGCCCAACTTTCTGCAAAGGAAGGAAATTATGCGGTATTACTTCTTCCATCCGGTGAAATCCGCAAAATTTTCATTCGATGCAGGGCTACAATCGGCCAGATCGGCCATATTGATCATCAAAATATCTCCATCGGCAAAGCCGGACGCAACCGTTGGCTAGGTTGGCGTGGACATGTGCGTGGAGTTGCTCAGAATCCAGTTTCGCACCCTATGGGTGGTGGTGAAGGCCGTACAGGCGGTGGTCGTCATCCTTGCTCTCCTACCGGACTTTTGGCTAAGGGTGGCAAAACTAGAAACCGTCGCAAACCAAGCAACCGTCGTATTATCCGTAGGAGAAAAAAATAGTGAGTAGATCTAGCAAAAAGGGGCCCTATTTTGATGAGAAGCTCTTAAAGAAAACCCTAAAACAAAAAGAGAGCACTAATAGGGAACCTATTAAAACATGGTCGCGCGCATGCACCATTTTGCCAGAATTTGTGGATCATACGTTTTTGGTTCATAACGGTAAGATTTTTTTCAAAGTGTTAGTGCGCGAAGAAATGGTTGGCCATAAATTGGGGGAATTTGCCCTGACTCGTACCTTCCGAAGTCATTCTAAGAAGGAAAAGGTTGGCAAAGTTCCAGGCAAGTAGCTAAAAGCCCATGGCCTCGACTAAAGTCGAGTGTTGTGGCACAGGAGTTTTTATGAAATTTCATGCGACTCTTCGCTTTATCCGGATTGGCCCACGGAAAGCCCGCTATGTGATTGATCTGATTCGCAGAAAACCAGTGAATGATGCTCTTGAAGTGCTGCGAACTGTCGAAAAACGTGCAGCATATTTAATCACAAAAATTCTGAAATCAGCAATCGCAAACGCAAGCCAAGGCGAAACAAAGTTCAATATCAATGATTTGATAGTTACAGAAGCCCGTGTGGATGGCGGTCCAATGCTCAAAAGATTCCGCCCAGGGCCAATGGGCCGTGCGATGCGCATTCGTCGTCGAATGTCTCATATTCACATTACCGTAGAACCAAAACTTGCTACCCAGCCTAGCGAAGAACCAAAAAAAGACAAACCTGCTGCTGATAAGGCAGAGACCAAGCAATAGGAGAGGACTATGGGGCAAAAGGTAAGCCCGACTGGTTTTAGAATTGGTATTACTGAAGAATGGCGAAGTCGTTGGTATGCTGGCAAAAAGAAAGATTATGCCCGCTATTTATTCGAAGACCAACAAATTCGCAAATACGTCAAAAAAACCTATTATTTCAGTAACATCACTTTCATCGCAATTGAACGGACTCGGGAACGAGTAAATGTAATTCTCCATACCGCAAAGCCAGGGTTCATTATTGGTCGCCGTGGGTCCAATGTTGATAAACTCAAAAGCAGTCTGGAACAGTTCGTCGCGGATCGCGAAGTAAATGTCGAAATTCGCGAAGTGAAAACACCAGAGGTAGATGCTCAACTAGTAGGCGAAAACATCGCTGAACAAATGGAAAAACGCGCCAACTACCGTAGAACCATGAAAAAAGCAATGGATATAGCTATGGAGAAAGGTGTACTAGGTATCAAGGTACAAATCTCCGGCCGCCTTTCTGGAGCTGAAATGGCTCGCACAGAATGCGCAGTATTGGGTAAAGTTCCATTGCAAACCCTGGATGCCAATGTTCAATATGGATTTGCCGAAGCATTCACCACTTATGGTACCACTGGTATCAAAGTATGGATCTATCACGGAAAATATGGTGAGGAGGTAACTAAAGATGGGACTGATGCCCAAAAGAGTAAAGTTTCGAAAAAGCCAGCGAGGTAATATCAAAGGTAATGCCACACAAGGCAATACAGTAAACTTTGGCGAATTTGGCCTCCAAGCACTCGAAGCAGCATGGATGAGTGCTCAGCAGATCGAAGCTAGCCGTATCACGGCCAACCACTTCCTACGCCATGAAGGCCGTGTTTATATTCGAGTTTTCCCACATAAAGCCATCACGAGCATTCCTCAAGAAACTCGTATGGGCAAAGGCAAAGGCGAGCCATCAAAATATGTCGCGGTGATCAAACCCGGCACAATTTTATTTGAAATTGATGGTGTTCCGCGAGACACTGCTAAACAAGCCTTCAATCGCATTGCCCACAAATTACCGTTTAAGGTAAAATTTGTGGAGAGAAGATTGTACTAACCCTAGTTGCTAGTTGACTAGGGACGTGGCGAGATATGGGTATGATACCTTTTGATGAACTCCCAATTGGAGAGCAACTATCTTAATCCCATAGCAAACCCAACCGCTTCGGCGGGCTGGCAGGTAACTGCCCGTTGGTGCAGCAATGAATAAGTATAAGTCTGCATAACTTATGCTTAATTCTCTTTATAAGAGAATGGATTTTTTGGAATTTTCAAGTATTATTTAAATTTGCTTGTTACTCTTTTTCAAACAATACATTGCTAGTTTGAACAACTAGTAACCAGTGACTTGGGTTAACTCATGCGTAAATCACTCAAAGCATTGCAGGGTAAATCAAGCGGTGAACTCCAAAAAGAACTCAAAGCCACCAATGAGGCACTGTATAAAATGAGATTTCAAAAAGTAGTGGAAGAAAAAAGCGACACTAGCCAATTCAAAAAACTGCGTGTCAAAATTGCTCAAATCAAAACACTACTTCGCTCATTGGAATTGCAGGAAGCTCAAAAGGCTTCGCAAGTACCTCAAAAAGCTTAATCACTGTTTTTTGAAGACCCTATATACCAGCTCGCGTGTCTTTTCAGCGGGCTGGTACAGACAATTTATGAATGTTGTTTTGAGCTAAAGGCGCTTATTAGAAACACTCTAAGCGTGGCTTAAACAACAACTTGACATTTTGATAGATTTGTAAAGTTTTGGATATCTATAATGTCCCCAAGCTTCATCAATGGGTTGATGAAGCTATGCAATCATAATTCCATAAAACTTTTGTTTGGTTGATAAGAGCACTATATGGAAAGAGGAAATCGTAAAACAATCACAGGAACTGTCACAAGTGATAAAATGGATAAAACCATTACAGTTACTGTGGAACGATTGGTTCAACATCCCCGATACAAAAAATACGTACGCAAATATACCAAGCTCAAAGCTCATGATGCCAAAGAAGAAGCAAAGCTTGGCGATCGAGTAGAGTTGATGGAAACTAGGCCAATTTCCAGGACCAAAAACTGGAGATTGATACGGATAATCGCAAAAAAAGGCAACGATTAGTTGTATTTTGCGTACAGGTTGAAAGGTAAGAAACATGATCCAGATGCAGACAATGCTTGATGTTGCCGATAATACAGGTGCCAAGCAAGTCATGTGTATCAAAGTACTCGGGGGTACCCGACGACGCTATGCTCGCATTGGTGACATCATTGTTGGTTCAGTAAAAAAAGCGTTGCCAGGCATGGAAATCAAGCAAGGCGAGATCATCCGAGGGGTGATTGTGCGAACCCGGAAAAGTCTTCGTCGAGAAGATGGTTCCTATGTACGCTTTGACCGCAATGCTCTCGTGATTTTGGATAAGGATGAAAATCCAAAAGGAAGCCGAATTTTTGGAGCGGTGGCCAGGGAACTGCGTCAGCAAAATTTTATGAAAATCGTGTCTTTGGCACCAGAGGTGATATAATATGCGGATTAAAAAAGGTGATTATGTTCAAGTGATTGCCGGCAGTGAAAAAGGCAAAAAAGGTAAAGTCCTTAAAGTTTTACCTCGCCAAAACCGCGTGATCATCGAAGGTGTAAAGTATATCCTTCGCCACACTCGCAAAAGCGAGAAAAATACCCAGGGTGGCCGAGTGCAAAAAGAGGCACCTATCCATATCTCGAACGTTATGCTTTATTGTCCTCACGCCCAGAAACCAACTCGTATCACTTTCAGATATGAAGAAGTAAAAGAAACTGAAAAAGTAAAAGAAGCTGAAGGTGTCGAGAAGACTGTGGAACACGTAAAACGCATTAAAGTGCGATATAGCAAAAAAAGCAATCGCCAAATTTAAGGGAGAGATGTTGTGGCTAGGTTGATGCAACAATATTATCAAGAAATTCTGCCAGCCCTCAAGGAAAAATTAGGCCGGACTAATTTGTTAGCAGTGCCTAGGCTTGTAAAAGTCGTGGTTAATATGGGTGTTGGTAAAGCCATTGAAAATAAGCGCCGCCTAGAATGTGCAGTGCGCGATCTTAGTCTCATAACAGGTCAACGCCCGATTATTACGAAAGCCAAGCAATCCGTGGCTGGATTTAAATTACGACAAGGCCAAGAAATCGGATGCAAAGTCACCCTGCGAAAACAACGCATGTATGAATTTGTGGACCGGCTGGTCAATATAGCAATTCCTCGAGTCCGCGACTTCCGTGGGCTTGATCCAAAAGCTTTTGATAAGTTTGGCAATTTTTCTATGGGCATTGGCGATCAAAGCATATTCCCAGAAATTAGCTTGGATAGCGTAGAGTTTAATCAAGGGATGGACATTACCTTTATCATTCTCAATAGCAAATCTGCCGATGATTCCTTAGAGCTTCTCAAAATGTTTGGGATGCCCTTTAAGAAACCAGGTCAGGAGAAATAATCTCATGGCAAAGAAGTCGTTAGTTAATAAATGCCAACACAATAAAGTAAGTCCTAAATTCAGCACTCGTACATACAATCGCTGCAATTTGTGCGGTAGACCTCGTGGATATTACCGCAAATTTGGGATTTGCCGAATTTGTTTCCGCAATCTTGCCCACAAAGGGGAAATCCCTGGGGTAAAAAAAGCCAGTTGGTAACATTTTTGGGGAATCAAAAATATGATGACCGATCCAATCGCAGATATGCTAACCAGAATTCGCAATGCCAATCGCATCTATCGCAATAAAGTGCTAATTTCCTACTCTAAACTCGTAGAAAATATCCTGAACAAAATGAAGCAAGAAGGCTTCATTCAAGACTATGCTCGGATTGAAGAACAAGGCCGCGCCAAAATTGCTGTATCTCTCAAATATGGGCCTGATGGTGAAAAGGTCATTCGTAATATCCAGCGCGTCAGCCGTCCAGGACTAAGAGTTTATCGTCCTGCCCCAGAATTAAAGAAAATCTTAGGTGGCCAAGGCATTGCAATTATATCCACATCCAAAGGAATCCTAACGGACCGTGAATGTCGCGAAAAGAAAATTGGCGGTGAGGTACTCTGCACCGTCTGGTAAACCGGCCCGTTGCATTAAGGAAATTTGACGATGTCTCGTATTGGAAAAAAACCCATCCCTATACCAGAAGGTGTCAAGGTAGCCGTAAAAGACCGTGCTGTGGAAATCACTGGCCCAAAAGGCAAGGTGCAAGAACCACTCTTTCAAAATATTGCTGTCGAAGTTCAAGACAAGCAAGTGGTGGTTAAATGCATTCAGGATACAAAGCAAAGTCGAGCATTTCATGGCCTTGTTCGATCCCTTATTAACAACGCCGTGATCGGGGTGAGCACTGGCTATCAAAGAGCCCTTCTCATTGTAGGGACAGGCTATAACGCTCGTTTAAAAGGCAAAACATTGGAATTGCAAGTTGGATATATATTGCCAGTCTCTTTGCCAATTCCTGAAACTTTGACTGTGGAACTCACCTCACCCACACGTATTGTGCTCAAAGGATGCGACAAACAACTCATCGGTGAATTTGCTGCTGCAATTCGTAGAGCACACGCTCCTGATTCTTACAAAGGTAAAGGTATCAGGTACGAAACAGAAAAAATCAAACTCAAAGCTGGCAAAAGCTTTGCTGGTGCTGGTGGAGACAAATAGCATATCATTGCACATCAAAATCCTCATGCGGCTTCGTAAGAAGCCCATAGGATTATGGATGTGCTTTGTCGCTTTGTCCGCAAAACGTCATATTCGATTTGAAAAATCTTTATCCTTAAGGGAAGAAACGGATTCCTCAGATAAGGTTTCTGTGAAAAATCTTCTATGAACACCAAAGATATTAAGAACTATCGGCGTACACGCCGCCATAGCCATATTCGCAAGCAATTGGTTGGTACAGCAGAGCGGCCTAGATTGAATGTCTTCCGCAGCAATAAGCATATTTATTGCCAAATTATTGATGATACCAGCATAGACAAATATCAAAGGCCGTGTGGGCGTACTTTAGTTGCATGTTCTAGCCTAAGCCCAGCGTTGAAAAGCCAAACTCCTCATGGTGGCAATATCAAAGCAGCCACATTGGTTGGAACAGAAATTGCAAAATTAGCGCAACAAAAAGGCATCACGTGTGTAGCTTTTGATCGAGGCGGCTATAAATATCATGGCCGCATTAAAGCATTGGCTGAGGCTGCCCGAAAAGCCGGGTTACAATTTTAATTTTTAGGAGACTGATACATGAGGCCTCCCAAGGCACAAGAATCTGTACAAGAGTTTGCTGAATATGTAGTAAAAATCAATCGTTGCGCTACAGTGGTCAAAGGTGGCCGGCGGTTTAGTTTCAGCGCACTTGTTGTAGTTGGTAATCGAAATGGTGAAGTTGGCATTGGATTTGGCAAAGCTAATGAAGTTCCGCCAGCAGTTCAAAAAGCACTCAAAGATGCGCGTAAAAATATGGTAAGAGTGTCTCTTCATGGCGACACCATTCCTCATGAAGTTGTCGCAACCTATCGTTCTACCACAGTCTTTATGAAACCAGCCATGCCTGGTACAGGCGTAATTGCTGGTGTTTCTGTGAGGGCTATTGTAGAAGCTGCAGGTGTTAAAAACATTTTGACCAAAGTTCATGGTTCCACCAATCCAGTGAATTTAACAAAAGCGACCCTCAAAGGTCTCTTGATGATGCGCAATGCAGAGCATGTCCAAGCACTCAGAGGAGTCAAAGCATGAATTTAGCTGATATCAAAATGTTTGGCCTCAAACGCAAACATCGCGTTCGGGTAGGACGTGGAATTGGTAGCGGCTTAGGCAAAACAAGTGGTCGTGGTATGAAAGGGTTCCATGCTCGTCAAGGCCATAAAATTGGTCAAGTGACAGAAGGTGGAACAATGCCATTATACCGAAGACTGCCAAAACGCGGTTTCAAACATACGGATTTTGACGATACCTGGATTATCATTAACCTGGAAGATTTGAATGTGTTCCAAGAGGGCGAAGAAGTCAGCCTGAGCACCATTGCCCAAAAAGGCTTGCTAAAACTGCCCAAAAGCAAAAAGGATCTGCGGCTCAAATTACTAGCGCGTGGAGAAGTGAAAGTAAAAAACTTGAAACTCAAGCTCCATAAAATCAGCGAAGAAGCGCAAAAGAAAATTGCCCAGGTTCAAGGAACTGTCGAATTGATCGTTATTGCAAAGCCTAAAAAGAAACCGCGGAGAAAAAGCGCATGATCCTAGAATCTTTCCGCAATCTATTCAAAATTCCTGAATTGAGGATCAAAATTGCTTACACAGCTTTTTTCCTCATGATTTTCCGTATGGGATCTCAAATCCCAATCCCAGGAATTCAAGTGGATGTTTTGCAAAAGCTAGAAGAAGGCGGCATTGGTGGAACTTTAGGCGGTATTTTGTCCTTTGTATCCGTACTCACGGGCGGCGCACTTGGCAATTGCTCCATCTTTTCCTTGGGCATCATGCCTTATATCAGCGCCTCCATTATCTTCAGCCTATTGACCAAGATTGTCCCTTCTCTGGAAGCACTATCCAAGGAAGGCCCAAGTGGATATCGTAAGATTAACGAATACACTCGTTGGGCAACTGTACCTTTGTGCTTGCTTCAGGCATTTATGATTGTGAAAGTCTTTAAGCAACCAGTTTCTGGACAAGATTATCTGGTTCCGGATCCAGCAGCCATTTTTGGCACTTTTGACTTTGTCGCAATCGTGACTCTAACAGCCGGCGCAATTTTCTTGATGTGGCTTGGCGAACAAATCAACGAATATGGTATTGGTAATGGTATTAGCCTTTTGATCATGGGCGGTATCATTGCGCGTATGCCTCACCAAGTGGAGATGATTGTCAAAAGCGGTGAAGGTGGCCAAGAAATTGCTAAGTTTATCGTGCTCTTAGCCTTGTTCTTCTTCATCATCGGTGCAGTCATCTACATGACGTATGGACAACGCAAGATCATGATTCAGCAAGCCAAACATACTCGCGGTCGTAGGGTATATGGCGGACGAAAACATGCTCTTCCTATGCGAGTCAATCAAGCCGGTGTGATGCCTGTGATTTTTGCATCCAGCTTAATGGTCTTCCCCATGACCATTGCCTCCTGGTTTGGAGCAGATAGCACACGAGAAATTTATGGATGGTTTGGTTGGGGGTCATTCTCCTATATATTTACCTACATCATTCTCATTTATTTCTTTAGCTATTTCTGGACTAGTCTAATGTTCCAGCCTGTGGAAATGGCCAACCAACTCAAGGAATATGGCAGTTTTATCCCAGGAATTCGTCCTGGTGAAAAAACAGCCGAATACCTAGAACATGTGATGACACGTGTTACCTTTGTGGGTGCAGCCTTCCTTGCGATCATAGCCTTGATTCCACAATGCGTATCGTTGGGTATGGATTTAAGTGGTGCGCAAAGCTCCTTTGTCCTCAACCTTGGTGGTACGAGCATTCTGATTGTGGTTGGCGTGATTTTGGATGTGGTGCAAAAACTAGAATCTCATCTACTCATGCGTCACTACGAAGGCTTTAGCAAAAAAGGCAGAATGCGTGGCCGTTAATCTCTAAAAATAAGGACTACAGATTTGCTGTAGTCCTTATTTCCCAAATTTTGATTTATTTTTTTCTTGTTTTTTTTAGAGATTTCGATAAACTATTGCCATAGCCCGCTTGATTCCAA
>Ga0179939_1044571_pt1 | contig 10927 bp, 8 predicted proteins | sample AD_UKC032_sludge_FD_136009 | JGI IMG/M metagenome (GOLD analysis project Ga0179939, IMG submission 136009) | Active sludge microbial communities of municipal wastewater-treating anaerobic digesters from Illinois, USA - AD_UKC032_MetaT... | ecosystem: Engineered > Bioreactor > Anaerobic >...
CCAGCGCCATGCTGGATGAGCTCACTATAGGCACAGGGACTACCAGTATCTATAGTGAGCTAGTGAATTAGATTATTCTCCGAATTGAATACCTTGTGCTAATGGTAGTTCTTTGGACCAGTTGATGGTGTTGGTTTGCCTGCGCATATAGACTTTCCATGCATCTGAGCCAGACTCACGACCGCCGCCTGTTTCTTTTTCACCACCAAATGCTCCGCCGATTTCTGCACCAGAAGTGCCGATGTTGGCATTGGCAATGCCACAATCGCTTCCTCGTGCGCTCAGGAATGTTTCGACTTCGAGCAAATTTTCAGAGAAAATAGAAGAGGATAGGCCTTGTGGAACACCATTTTGGTATGCAATGGCATCATCAAAATTTTTATATCGAATCATGTATAAAATGGGAGCAAATGTTTCTGTCTGAACGATGGGGTAATGGTTTTCTACTTCAGCAATGCAAGGCACGACATAGGTTCCTGCTGTATAAGCATCACCTTTCAGGACTTCGCCACCATAAGCAATTTTGCCGCCTTGTTTTTTGATCTGCTCAATGGCCTCTTGCATTTCTTTCACTGCATCAGTTTCCACGAGCGGGCCCATTAAAACTCCGGCTTCTAAAGGATTGCCAATTTTGATTTGCTTATATGCAGCGATGAGCTTGGCTTTCAGTTCTTCATAGATACTTTCATGCACAATGATGCGCCTGGTACTTGTGCAGCGTTGTCCTGCAGTTCCAACTGCACCAAACAAAATGGCTCGCAGTGCAAGTTTCAAATCAGCGTGTGGAGTCACAATGATTGCATTGTTACCGCCTAATTCCAAAATAGTGCGTCCTAACCTACCGCCAACGATTTCTCCAATGCGTTTGCCAAGTGAAGTGCTGCCGGTTGCGCTAATGAGTGGGATTTTATGATCACGTAGAAATTTATCTCCTACGGTTCTGCCTGGGCCAATGACGAGAGACATCAAGGCACCTGGCATCTGGTTGCGTTCCAACACTCGCTGTGCAATTTTTGTGGTTGCAATGGCTGTGAGTGGTGTTTTGCTGGCTGGTTTCCAAATCGTGCTATCACCACAAATCGCTGCAATCATAGTATTCCAGGACCATACGGCTACTGGGAAATTGAACGCAGTGATGACACCCACGATTCCAATGGGATGCCATTGTTCATACATGCGGTGCTGCGGTCGTTCACTGTGCATGCTAAGACCATAAAGCTGGCGTGAAAGTCCAACCGAGAAATCGCAAATGTCAATCATTTCTTGCACTTCACCTAACCCTTCGGGTAAAATCTTGCCCATTTCTAGGGTTACTAAAGTGCCTAGCTCTTCTTTGTAAAGGCGAAGTTCATGGCCAATTTGCCGAACAATTTCTCCGCGTTTTGGGGCAGGAACCATTCGCCACATCATGAAAGCTTTTTCAGCTTCTGCTACAACTTTTTCGTAATCTTCTGGTGTTGCTTGGATTACTTCAGCTATAACTTCGCCTGTGATAGGCGTGATGGATGCCAATGGTGAACCATGCCCAAACCATTCGCCATGAAATGCACCATAATTTTTAGGCTGAATTCCTAGTTTTTCTAGGACTTTGCGAATTTTTTCATCCATGACTTTCATAGAAAAAAACTCCTGAAAATTTGCATGAGGAAATAGAATCAGATTATTTTATCAAATGGGAAATTGTATAGCAAGGAAAAAAACAGTCTGTTGATAGATGGTGGTCTATAGTGGCAAAAATAATTGATATACAAAGAGCTATGCAAGTTCTCGTATTTCCAGAATTAACCCAATGTGGCCAACATCTTTGCCTTCTCTACGAAAGGAAAAGAAATCTTGCGCATGGCAATAGCTGCATAGTTGAGAAGTCTCAATGTGCTCTGGTAATATCCCGGTTTTTTGCAATTGTTCTGCATTGGCTTTCCAAAGATCCAGATAGACCTGGCCATTTTTATAAAGCAGCCAATGTTCAGAAAAAATATGCTTGGCTGCCTCGATCACATCGTTTCCGACCACATAGCAGCATGGACCAATGGAAGGAGCAATGCCCGCAAAAATATCTTGCGCAGGACATCCGTATTCTTGCTGCATCATCCAGGCTGCTTTTTGGGTAATCATTTGCATGGTGCCTCGCCAGCCAGCATGAATTGTAGCAATCGTATGCTTGGAAGGGCAAAATAAAGCCACTAACACGCAATCTGCAGAGAGCGCCATGATTGGGACTTGCAAGTCTGATGTAATCAATCCGTCAGAGTCAGGTATAGCAGTACGTTGTGACAGCGATCCTCTACCTATGTCTGATTTTGTAACCTTGCTGATATTTTGGCCATGCACTTGGTGTCCAACAATCAAAGCTGATGCTGAAATTCCAAGAGCCGTGGCCACCTGACTGCGATTTTGTTCGACAAAGATACAAGAAGAACGCATGGAAATTTCATGGCCTGGAATTCCCCTGGTGGTTACAGCATGAATCAATTGGGGAAATTGGCTAAAGATATGAAATTGATACCATGCAATGCCATTTTTTGAATGCAGTTCCATAGATCAATTTGAAGATGTGACTAGGTATGTTTGTAAGAATAAATTATCCCAAAATAACTTTGCATAGACATTAAAGACCATAAAATTAGGACAAGCCAGAAAAAAACTCCACAAGCTCTTGGACTTTATGTGTGCTGCATTTTTGTGCTAAAGCCTGAATTTGTGGCAAAAAATCACGGTTGACAATCCAATCTACATTGCCTTCTGTGTATTGGCAAAGCAACACATCATGCCAAAATGATGCCATATAGCTCAATAAATCTAATGTGGTGGCTGTGGTGAATTTTTGTTCGCTACTCAGCTTACAAAATTGTTCGCTTGTTTGGATCGGATCTTGGTTGGTGCATGCTTGAAGCATCATTTTTCGGTACTTCCAGGTATTTTGAAGCGCATCCTTGGCTGCTTCGATGTTCTGGTTGCTCCATTGAAATACACATTGGGCTTCTTCAGGACTTACTTGAAAATCTTGCATCAATTGATGCACAGCATCTTGAGTATCTGGAACAAGGCGAAAAACTTGTGATCTGGATAAAATGGTGGGTAAGATTGCATCTGCATTTTGCGTGGTGAGAAAAAAAATACAGTGGCTTGGCGGTTCTTCTAAGGTTTTTAATAAAGCGTTTAGCCCTTCTCGTTTTAGAGTCTCCACATCGCGTATGATAAATATTTTATATTCGCTTTCCCAAGGTCTATTTTGGGTATCTGCGATCATATCTCGAATTTGTTCCATGGAGATTATTTTTGCCTCTGTAGGCTCGAGCACTGTAATATCTGGATGGGCATGCAGTTGAATTTTTTGGCAAACGCTGCATTCTCCGCAGGGTAAAGGATTGAGGTGGGGACAACAGAAAATGGCTGCGATCTGTCGTGCAATAGAAACAAGCCATTCTGAGCTGACAGAGACCAAGAGATATGTGCGGTGTGCCAAAGATTGCTTGGTTTGCACTTTTGCAAACCAAGCTAATAATTGATTTGGATAAAAAAATTGATGCATCATAATTCAAATAACGACATGAGATTGGGATCAATAGCTGGCATACATCAAATGCATCACTTCCTCACCCAGTAACACACTTTCACCAAACACGTTTGGATTAGGGGGCACCTCTTGACGCATTTCATTGCCAATACTATTGCTGGTTACCCAATTTGATTTTTTTAATTTTTCTAAAAAATTTTGGAATAATGCCGGAGTAACTTCTGGAATCGCTTCAGTTACGGGCTTATTCAACATTGCAATCTCTGCTACAAAAGAACCTACAACTTCACGATGAATTTTTTTATAAAGCTCTGGATTAGCAAAAATTTCCATACATTCCATTACTTTAAATTTATCCTGCCGATATTCTTCAACATCCACCATAAGAACATAAACCCCAATTTGGCCTGGGACTACTTCAGCAAGGGCTTGCAACATAGCTTGCGCACGTGCTCTGCCTTGCTCTCGTTCTTGGCGTTCTTCAAAACTACTTGTTGTGATCGTAGCAGACGCAGTCGCATAGTCTTGATCACTGCCTAAATAAACATCTTTCATAGCAGTAAAATCACTCGTAGGTGTGATGGACCTGGTGACCGTGGAAGTTTGAGTGATGGATTCCCAAGTTTCAGATTGGTGTTTGGTTTTAAAACGCATACTTGGGGTAGTCACTTCACCAGATTGGCTCATAAATTGTCGCTGGCGGTGTGGATTCCATCGTCCTTGCTGGATGCATTGCACAGGGATTTTGATGCTTTTTTTGCTTGGGATGATAAAGCTATGGATGATTTGCCGATTTTGCCCACCGCCACGAATGATGGTTCCTCGGTAGGTTAAAAAAAATTCGTCAGATTTATTTTTCAAAGTCACTGTCGGCACAGAAGAGCTTGGCAATTCTTCGATTTCCACGGATTTATCTTCCATGCCTTCCCAGAAAAACCGATGGATTGGCGTTGATGAAGTCGCCCTTTTAGACACCACAGGCACAAATCGAATGCCATCAAATGATCGAGTGAATTCAACTGCCAATTCTAAACCTTCTAAAGCGATAGCCATAAGATATAACCTTTCCCAAAAAGTAAATGACTGAATATATGATTTTACCATAACTTGCTTGATTTGTCAAGCCAGGATTGAGGAAAATTAGGACAAGAAGAAAAAATAGTTGCAATTTGGAGGAGATTTTATGAAAATATGGTAAAGTCATTCGCAATGTTGAATAGCAAAAAGGAAAAAAATATGCCTGTTTCTTTTTTCGATTCTCCACCTACCAAACAATCCCGTTTGTGTACATTTCGATGCCCATATCGCCAAGAGCACGATGAACTAGAGCATAACATCACCATTGCGTGGAAAGGCCAGACGGGTGGTAACGATGAAGTGGAAATCTTAGTGGAAAATGTTCCATATCGAGGTAAGCCTCTTATTTTAGCACCCAGTGCAATCAAAGGACATACAGGAGAGTTTTTACCTGCTGGGACGTTATACACCGCTTGTAGTTGCATGGCAAAGAAGGGAGCCAAAATACGTTATGTGGCAACAGAAGTCTTAGACACTACCCAGCCAAGTGGTGGTGGGGGAGATGAACACTTATCCAAAATAACCAAAAAAATTTCGAAAGACTTGTTTGCCTCGACACAAATGTTAATTCAATTGCACGATGATATAGAAGGCTTTGTGAACAGTCAAAAAAAATTTACTGAAGATTTGCCAGGATCGCTATTGGCCAAACTTCAGCCATTGTATGGCAGTTTTATGGCCGATATATTGCTCCAAACTTTGCAAGACATATTTGCTTTGTATGAAGCACGCATGATTGAACTTCTAAAGCCACTTGCTAAAGCGATGAGCACAGAATTGCCACAATTAGAACCTGCAAAACCAGTTGTCATAGATCCAGCGAAATTAGGACAAGTAGAGATAGCTCCTAAAACTCCAGAGTCTTCAAGCCCTAGTGATGAAACCCAAGATATGATCGAAGTCCCTCAGCCTGAGCTTACTGTTGAAACCAAAGAGGCCAAAGGTAAAAGTGGCCCTGCTAAGGAAATTCGCATTCATAGAATCAGAACTTTGCATAATCCTGCAGAAGAAGAAACATCAGCTCCTGCCCCTACAGGTGAAAGTTTAAATTCTGCATTTGCCAAACTAATGGAATCTCCAGAAGAAGATGATGAGAAATCCAAGCCTTTATATCAACCTAGCTTAGGTGTGACACGTGTGATTGAAGCAGCGATGTATAAGAAAGCTTGGGAAAGTGCTGCACAAGATGAGGTTCCTATGCTAGATGACATGCCAAAACCACCATCCAAGAAACCCATAGACAAAAAGCCTGATGAAGAGCAACAAGCTGATTAGCCACAATCCATAGCCATTTTAATTTTTTAAGTGCGCATATAACAATATAAAAAACATTGTCTTATGCGCACCAGGATAAACCATAATATCATGAATTTAGGCTTGGCTAAACAATGATGGTTATGCGAAGCGATTAGGCAGGCTTGGTCCAATTAGCCATTTTTGGCTCAGGTTTAAGGCCGGTTATAACGTTTTCATACGGCCTAAGCGGCCGATTTGAAAAGCAATGAGCGTAATATCATCTTTAAAATAAAGTTTACCATTTACGAATGTCTGGATATCCTGCTTAATATGTTGAATTAAGTTACGAATTGGCCCACCGTAAGATTTTTGGCACCATGCTGTAATTGCATTGGCTAATCGTTCATATCCATAGTCTTGTGCTTCTGCATTGGTAATTTCTGGGATACCATCGCTATAAAAAATAAGGATATCTCCTTCTTGAAGTCGCAAGAAATTCTCCATAAATCTGGAAATTCCCATGCCTAAAGGAGTTCCCGTGAATGGTAAGTTTTCCAATTTAAGATAGACGGCTTCATTGGGATCTTTTTCATTTTCTGGTGGCCGATAGAAGATTGGAAATGGATGGCCAGCACTTGCATACATAAAATATGGGCAGTATTCGTCGAGTGATAAAATTCCATACAAAGCAGTTGCTTGTGCATATCCGCCCCTGGATCTGCCGCTTTTGTAGAGAAGTTGATCCATTTTTTTTAATAATGCAGCAGGTGCAATTTGTTGATCTGCAAATAGTTCAGCTACAGGATAGATGAGTTGGGTATATAAATAGGCTTTCATGCCATGTCCCATAGTATCCCCAATTAAAACCCCATATTTTCCATCTGAAAGTGGAATACAATCATAGAAATCGCCTCCGACTTCTTCCAAAGGCTGGTACCACATTGCGACTTCTGCTCCTTCAATGTTGAGACAATCAGGCATGGGGAATTGGTCTGCACGGGTGATTTCATCACATACATATCCTAAGGCTGTGGCAAATTGAGTGCTTAATTCAGATGCTTTGACAGACTTACACTCTAGCAAAATATCACAGATAATTTTGAAAAGTCCTTCTGGAAAATCTTCGATATTTAAATATTTATTTCGTAACTCTTCGGCTGTGATACTTGGCTTAACCCCACGTATTGCTTTACGAAAACTCTGGCGGTCTTCCTCAGTTTTTTGCAAACTGAATACCAGCAAAGAAGCTACGCAGTATATATCCTTACGCTTTTCTCCCAATGGGAATGGGGCAAAATCCACACTGCCAATGATCTCTCCTGGGGTGCTTAATTCATTCGAAACAGGACCCATTTCCATACCAGAAAGTGTGATCATGGAATCCATCTGAAGTGTAGATTGACTTTGCTGGCGTTTGACCAAAGTCAGACCAACAATTTTGACTTGGTTTTGATCATCCACAAGGATATGTTCTGGCTTGAGATTTCGGTGTGATAAATCTGCTCGGTGTAAGTCTTGTACGGCTAGAGTTACTTGATGGAATATCTTAATTGCAAGGTTCAAATCCAATGGCAGAACTTGATCCAATGGTCTGCTTTTGAAATATTCAAAGCATTGATAATCACATTCATGACCATCAATCACAATATCTTTGCCGACATCCGTAATTCGAGGGATGTATGCAGAAACACTGCTGAGCAACATAGCAGATCGCCGAAATCGAATGAAATGGCCGCTTTCTTTACGTCGTAATTTTAAAAATACCAACGTATTATTAGCTAATGTATCAACACAAATATAACTCTTTTTAAAAGCCGTGTCCGAGATTTTTCGCAAGATCAAATATTGCCGTTCCTCTAAGTGGACGAACAACTGGGTACCGCTATTTTCTCCTGTAGTTGGTGCATCTGCCCGCCTTACATAATAATTAGACAGCATGAGATAAATATGGTTTGGCTTGATCTCAATTTTATCGTTAACACAAAATTTTTTTCCATTTTGATAATACGATTCGCCATGCTTGTTCAATCTTAGATCATAGGTCTTTTTTTCTTCATTCCAAGTCAGTTGGAAATATTCGACAATATTGGCCTGGCTCCTAGACAACGGAATCTCACCAATCACTTTATCATTTTTAATCATCAGGATTTTATCTGTACCCATACGTCGTCCTCCTTTGTTTTCAACGAATCCATCCTAGGTATTTCAAAGCATAGCCGAACATGGCTAGGCATGTACAACGTGCTTGAAATTTGCGAGCACAGGCTGAAGGTATCCATAGGCAATAAGCGTACCAGGGCGACAGCAAATGGCGTAGCAAAAGATAGATTCCTCGCATCCATCGCAAAGGCCAAGCACGAGGATTCTGGCTTAATTCAAAAATTGCATTGGATACTCCGGCCCAAAAAAAACGACGTTCAAACCATGATTTTTGCAAACGATTTTCTGGAATTTGATGGTGGACCACCATCTTGGGATGATAATACGTGCCCAACCCTAATTCCTGAATTTTTGTCTGAACCCAAATTTCTTCCAACGAAAGCAGGCGATTTCCCTGCCTTCCCAAGCTCTCTGGAAATCCTGCAATTGCCTGAAGTACATGCTTTGGAAAAGCCATATTCGCCCCTACAATCCATTGGTTGGGATTTAAGAAACAAGGCTCTGGCGACCAATCTAAAATAGTGAGATGAGGAAGCATGGCATCTGAAATCCATGTTGGCCTTGGTGCCATCCAACGTGGAATCACTTTGCCTCCAACACATCCAGGTTCAGGCAATACTTGAGTAAATACAGCAAGGATTTGGGCCAACCAACCTGGTTCTGCGACTGCATCGTCATCTAAATAAGCAATATATTTGCCAAGCGCTTGGGACCAGCCTGTGTTGCGTGCACAGGATAACCCTAGTTTAGGTTCGTAGATATATCGAATTGAATGCACACGCTGGAATTCCTGCACAACCGCACGGGTAGTATCTTGCGAAGCATTATCCACGATGATCATTTCATATTGGGCTGGATTTAGGGTTTGCTGCACCAGACTTTGAATAGCTTCACCTAGAATTTCAGCACGTTGGTGCGTGCAAATGATCGCGGAAATGACAGGAGCCATAGAATCAGCCTTCAAAATAACATTCTATTGAGGAAATCGTCTGTAAAGGCGCAGAGATGACCACTTTGTCTGCGCCTTTGCAAGTTTGGATTGAGAAAAAATGGCCACTCAGATTCTAATCCAAATAACGATCACGATTTAAACTTGGGTCTTGGAATAGATCGCCTAGATCGCGGACATTGCCAAAAATCGGCTGGAGATCAATTGGAATTGCTTGGAGTTGTTGCAATTTTGCTTTTAAATTTGGGCTCAAAACGCCATATTTAGCAATAAAGGCTTTCGCACGATCATAATCGCCTGTGCCTTGAATTTCCAAAATTTCCTGAACTAATTGCTTAAGGCTAGGAACGATTTTTTCAAAATCAACTGAATAGAACCCATCTTTTTCTACAATGCCTTGTTTCTCTTGTAAAAAATTGAGTTGGACAAGATTGGCTCCACCATGAGCGTCTTCTACTCCAAAACGCATGGAACGGAACATGGATGCCAATTGAGTCACAAACACTGCCTGACTCAATTCTTTGGAAATCACACCTTTTTCAATCATCAGCAATGTATTATACAAAGCCACTGCGTCAGCTTTTGCTTCTTCAATCAACGAATATGTCTCTTTTAAGGCTTTGCGTACTAGAATTTTTTCAGCTTGTGGAGCAATATAATCAGTGCCTAGAGGATGGGACATTTCATGCAAGATGACATGATACAAAAAAGCTTTGAACCGAATTTGGAAGATTTGTTCAGGGGTGATCAAAGTTTGAGCAATGGGGAGCAAAATATTGAGATACTTAGCTTCCATGACATTTTGCAGAATAATCTTTTTTGAGCCTTTTAGCTCGCGTACTTTTTCATCATTGGGCAATGCAAAGGCAATCGTATGCACGCCAGCTTTGGCATCCCCTGCAGAAAATACTAAATTCGAAACTTTCAAAGGGGATAATGTGGGTAAATTTTCCGCCAGATATTTCTTATCTACAGGAAGGTTAGATTGCATCTCTTTGAGATAAGAGATAAAAGCTTGGACTTTTTCAGTTTCTACTGGATCATTGATGTAAATAAATGCTTCATACGCTGCTTTATAATTAAACAGAGCATCTTCATAGACTTCATAAGGTCCGATAACGAGTTCCACTCGATTTTGCACAATATCTAACCAATCGCAATCGCTTTGGAAATAATCATTGGACAAAAGGTCTTTTGCTCGTTGCTCTAAATATTTTTTAAGGCTGGGATTTTCGGCTAATTCACTTGCTTTTTGCAAATGCACCACACATTCCTGGAGATACTGGGCATAATATTTAGGATAAGCAACAGGTTCTAGCCCTTCTGGGGTTCGCACAATGACTGTATAAGGCGATTCCATCTGCTCTTTGCTATCAGGATGCTTTGCTACATAGGCATTAAATTCTTCTGCAGTCATATCCTGCGGATAAAATCCTGCGCCTAAAGGTTTTTTGGTACTGCCAAAGAATGGTAAATCCCCTTGCAAACGATCAAATGGTCCAAAATGGATTAAAAATTTGGCTTCTATAAAAGCTTTATCATCCCCTTTATATGCTTGCAACTCTTTCCAAACTTCAGGATTACGATGATATACTTGATGGAAAAAAATTTTATCCATCACAATACCAGCTTTGACCAAATGATACAATAATTCTCTTTCTTTAGCATCCAATTCCATAATTTTGGCAGCAATTGTACTAGCAACGTGACTGCTGATCTGGATTGGCTCTTGGGCATGCATAAGGTTCAATCCTAACCATAGAGCAAAGACCACGATCAATGTTAATTTCTTCATAGAAAATCCTTTCACAATAGAAGATATATTTCATTTTGACAAAAAATTTGTCAAAAAGCAAGTAAAATCATGGTAAAAATAAGCATTGATTCTCGGTATGGAGTTTAGTATAATGAGATATAACGACTATTCACAATACCTTGCTCCTTTCCGCCAATTCCAGCAGACGCTGTCGAACGATTTCTGGCTTGCA
>Ga0179939_1125709_pt1 | contig 10754 bp, 7 predicted proteins | sample AD_UKC032_sludge_FD_136009 | JGI IMG/M metagenome (GOLD analysis project Ga0179939, IMG submission 136009) | Active sludge microbial communities of municipal wastewater-treating anaerobic digesters from Illinois, USA - AD_UKC032_MetaT... | ecosystem: Engineered > Bioreactor > Anaerobic >...
CCAGGCTGTCGTGTTTGCTCGAAGCAAACACCTGGAAACTGAGTCATTGTTTACGCACTTAGAGCGTTATAACACAAGGAAAAATATGGATTTGGATGCTGATGATCTTCAGGAAATCATTGCAACGTTTATTGTGGAATCTGGAGATTTGCTCGATCAATTGGACCAAGATTTGGTCTCTTTAGAGAAAAACGCCCAGGATCCAGATCTTTTGAATCGAATATTCCGCCATTTTCACACAATCAAAGGTTCAGCAAATTTCCTAAATGCAGAGCCTGTCTTTGCTCAAATGGCTAAGCTTGCCCATGCTGCTGAGGATGTGATGGGAGAAATCCGAAGCAACAAGATCAAAGTTTCTCCAGAATTGATGGATGCAGTTTTGGCTGGCTTGGATGCCATCAAAAAACTGTTTGCCAATGTCCAGGCTGGAAATAAAGAAGCAGCAGACTATAGCCAGCTTGTCCAAAGATTACGGGCTTGCCTTTCCCCAACACCGAAGACAACAATCGTAGAGCCTTTGAAGCCTCGTCCGATGACAGGGGCTATGCCAGTGATTGCATCTGAAACCAAAAGAATGATGCTCGAGCCTTTGAAGCCTTCAAGCACAGGCGTGACTGCAACCGCCTCAACTGAATCTAAAAAGGCATCGGTTGAACCACTGAAACCTGTATCACCTTCGAGCACAGGAGTGATTGCAAGCATCCCAACTGAACCTAAAAAGGCATCGGTTGAACCGCTAAAACCTGTATCACCTTCGAGCACAGGAGTGATTGCAAGCATCCCAACTGAACCTAAAAAGGCATCGGTTGAACCGCTAAAACCTGCATCACCTTCGAGCACAGGAGTGATTGCAAGCGCCCCAGGTGAACCTAAAAAAGCACCGGCTGAGGCAATCAAGCCTAGCGCAATCCCTGTACCAGTTGTTGCTGCAACACCTCCAGAATCTCCAGCAGAAACTAAAAAAACGGCTGTATCAGATTTAAGCCCTGAAGATTTACAAGAAATTATGCAGGATTTCTTGGTAGAGTCTCGTGAATTATTGGACCAACTTGACCAAAAATTGGTAGCACTTGAAAAAGATTTTCAGAATAAAGATTTGCTCAATGCTGTATTTAGAACCATGCACACGATTAAAGGCACAGCAAATTTTCTGGCTGCTGATGCCAACTTTAACAAGACAGCAAAATTAGCTCATGCGGTAGAAGATGTAATTGGTGCCCAAAGGCAAGGCCAAATTCAATTAACTGCTCAGCATATGGACTTAGTTCTGGCTGCTGTTGACCGCATTAAAAGCTTATTAGAAGCGGCTGAACATGGGCAAACTGTAGATTTTGATCCCACCCAGCAAATTCAAAGCATACGGGCAATTCTTAGTAGTGCAGGTCCTAAACCTTCAGAGCCTACCAAAATGGAGCCTAAACCACCAGAAGCGGCTCCGCCTAAGCCTCCCGTAGAGATAATCAAACCTGCAACTGCAGTTTCATCTTTTTCTGAAAAAGATTTGGCTGAACTGACAGCAGATTTTTTGTCTGAATCACGGGAATTGATTGAAAAAACAGATCAAGATTTAGTGAAGTTGGAAAAAAATCCTCAAGATCAAAAATTGCTCGAACAAATTTTTCGCTACATGCATACCTTGAAGGGAACGACTTCATTTTTAGGATTTACCAAGGTTTCAAGCTTAACCCATGCTGCTGAAGAAGTGATGCGGGAGGTAAGCAAAGGCAATGTGGGGCTAGATGCTAAAATCATGGATGCAATTTTGGAAGTAGTGGATTATCTGAAAACCTTTTTCCAACGCCTAGAACAAGGAAATAAGGATGAAGGTGATCCAGAACTTTTGATCCAAAAAGTCCAAAAATCATTGGTAAGCTGTAAATCTCCTGCTGCTCCTTCCAAACTTCCTCCTGCACATATAGCCGAGCCTAAGCGAGGAGAGGAAGCCAAGCCAGGCACTGCAGCAGCAGCAGTGGAACAAACCATCAGAGTAGAAACAGGACGATTAGACAAGCTCATGAACCTGGTTGGTGAATTGGTCCTTGGCCGAAACCGAATTAGCCAGACAGTGCGGCTTGTGCAAGAAAAGTTACAAGATGATCGCTTAATCCAAGATTTGAGCAGTGCGGTAGATTTTTTGGATTTTGTAACCTCGGATTTGCAACGTGCTGTGTTGAAAACACGAATGCAGCCTGTGAGTAAAATTTTCAACCGCTTCACTCGCACTGTTCGTGATATAGCGCGTGATTTAGGCAAAGAAGTCAAGCTCATCATTGAAGGCGCAGAGACTGAGTTAGACAAATCTGTCATTGATGAATTGGGCGACCCTTTGATTCATCTTTTGCGCAATTCTGTTGATCATGGAATTGAAATGCCAGATGTACGGCATCAGATGGGCAAAAATCCAGTCGGCACTATTATATTATCTGCATTACATGAAGGAAACCACATTCTGATTTCCATTGTGGATGATGGTAAAGGGATCAATCCCGAGGTTATTAAAGCCAAAGCCATTAAAATGGGCTTGGTTAGTGCAGAAGAAGCAGCCCGTTTGCCAAGCAAAGAAATTGTTGATTTTATCTTTTTGCCAGGTTTTTCTACGGCTGAGAAAGTGACTAATTTATCTGGCCGTGGTGTTGGCATGGATGTGGTTAAAACCAGCATCGAAAAACTGAATGGAATCGTGGAAATCACCACTGCTGTTGGACAAGGTACCACATTTACGATTCGTTTACCACTGACGCTGGCAATTATTCAAGCTTTGCAGATACAAGTTGCGCATGAAATTTTTGCTATTCCTTTGACCTCGATTATTGAAACTCTCAGAGTTTCTGCAGAGCAAATTCAGACTATCTCAGGAAAAGAAGTAATCCGTTTTCGCAACAACATCATTCCCTTGATTCGTCTTCACGATGTGTTTAATATCCCTTCGCATAGCCAAACTACGGGAGTTAAAAAACATAAATTCTATATTGTAGTAGCTGGCGTTGCTGATAAAAAAATTGGCATTATGGTAGATAAGATCGTGGGGCAAGAAGAAGTTGTCGTGAAAAATATGGGTAAGCTTTTAGAAAATACGCCTGGTATTTCTGGTGCGTGTATTGGCGGTGATGGTAAAATTACCTTGATCCTTGATTTATCAAGCCTTCTGCGTCTAATTCCGCACAGCAGTGTTGTTGTATCATCTCAAGGCAAAACCGAAGTCGGTACCCATGCAAAAAAAATTGGCCCTGTTTCCATTTTAGTAGTCGAAGATTCTCGAAGTGAAAGAAAGCGCACCCGCATGGCTTTAGAGCAAAAAGGATATCGTGTAGTTGAAGCCACAGATGGAAAGGATGCCTTAAATAAGCTCATGGATTACTCTGTGGACTTAATCATCACAGACATTGAGATGCCAGAGTTGGATGGCTATCGCCTTACAGCCAAAGTTCGGGAAAATCGCAAATTTAAATCGCTGCCTGTCATTGCGATTAGCACTCATAAAGAGATGATTGACCGCATCAAAGGCATGGAAGCCGGGATTAACATGTATCTTCCCAAACCTTTTGAAGAAGAAGAATTGTTTAATGCGATCAAAAATTTGCTTTAGTTATTAGTTAAAGGAATTTTTATGAGAATGAGCGTGAAGATTATCTTTGCTACGATTGCTTCTTCCCTAGCAGCATCTGCAACCCATAGTATGTTAAGCCAATGGCAAATCCCTGCTATGATTATAGGAACAGCCTGCATTCTCATTGGTTTTTTAATTGGAATTATTTTCCATTGGCATTTTCAAGCCAGGGTTAAGGCAATTCAGGCTAAACTGATCAGCCATGAAACAGATGAATCAGATCGAATTCATGACGAATTTAACCAAATCCTTGATTACTGGAAACATGCCCAAACAGAGCAAGCTCATAGTTTAGCCAAAATTCAACAGAATAGCGAGACTTTGGCACGGCTAGTTCAACAAGTTTTTCTTAAAGTCATAGATGTTTTAAAGAATTTTGAATTACAAGCGGGTGTGTTACGGCGATTGGCGAGCAACATCATTGAAATGAATGGTTTTGTGCAAACACTGCATGAGAAAACCAAAACATTGGGCGACTCCATTCAGCACACCACGACTGATATTGCGGCTTTAAGCACCAACATTGGTGCAGAATCTGCTAAAGTAGATTCTGCCTCTGGAATTTCTCAAGAAGCTGTGCAGGCAGCACGAGAAGGGACAGGTGTTGTCAAAGACGTAGAAGAAGGTATGTCAAAAATTGCAGCCCATGTCCAAAGCGCTGCTCAAACCATTGATAAATTGGGCAAAAGTTCGGATGAAATTGAGGAAATTATCAGTGTGATTGATGACATTGCAGATCAAACCAACCTTTTGGCACTCAATGCTGCCATTGAAGCTGCACGTGCAGGCGAACAAGGACGCGGCTTTGCTGTTGTAGCAGAATCTGTACGCAATTTGGCTGAAAAAACGCAAAAAGCCACCAAAGAAATTGTGGTTATGATTAAAAATTTGCAGGCTGAAACTTCTGGAGCAGTCCATTCTATGGAAGGCGGAACCAAAGAAGTTGAAACAGGCGTAGGCATGGCGGCTAAAGCTGGCCAAACTTTGGAACGCATTGCCATCTCTGTAGAAAAAGTGAATACTTTAGTCAGTGAAATTCGTGGAAATGCTGCACAACAAGATCAAATGAAGCACAAAATTTTAAATTTAGCAGTGGAAATCCGCAGAATCACAGATGCATTATTTGCAACCATGGATGAACAAAAGAAACATGCGATCCAGATTAAAGCAGAGATAGAAAATTTAGAACAAATTGGCAGCCGCACACAGCAAGCATTAGCTGAAATGCGCCGCGATGCAGAAGAAGTAGCACGACATGCTGCAGAAATCAAAAGTGTTTGCAGTTTGCCAAAACAAGCAGAGACACCAGCGGAAAACAAACCCACGACTACAACTGCAGCCGGCTTGTAAGTTTTCGAATATTGAGGATCATTTCATGATGCACAAAATTGCAGAAGAGGAAACTTATCTCCAGGTGGTTGTTTTTCATCTTGGAGAAGAAGAATTTGCGTTGGATATAGCGTATGTAAAAGAAATTGTTAGACTTGCACCCATCACTCGTGTGCCTAAATGCAAGGAATGGATTGAAGGTGTGATCAACTTGCGAGGTAATGTTGTGCCAGTGATGGATTTAAGAAAACGGTTTCATGTACCTAGCACCAACCAGCGGCAGACACGCATCATTATTTTAGAACTACGCGGCATCAGTTTAGGTGTTTTGGTAGATGCTGTTGTAGAAACCCGGCAAATTGGTAGGTCCTTAGTCGAACCTGCACCTGCTTTGATGAGCAGTGTAGAAAGTGAATATATTGCTGGTGTGGCCAAGCTCGAAGATCGCTTGATTAGCTTGCTCCAGATTGACAAAATTTTGAATTTTGACGGAAAGGAAGCTGTATGAGACTGCGATTTTGGGTCAAACAATTGCCACATATAGGAAATAAAGCTGCGCTACCATATCTTTTATTTTGGACTGTGCTTCTGGCTGCCGGTGTTATGCTAGGTTTGGTGATGAACCATAGAAACCAGGTCTTGCAATACCGTTCGCAAATCGAGCAGTGTCTCACCGCAATTGAAAAAAGCATTCCGGCTCAAGAGAATCGCCAAAATTATGTGCAGTCAGCACCCTGGCTTGGGCTAATCTCAGTTTTTTTCCAAAACCAAGGGCCATATTATTTAGTGTTTTATGAAAAAAAAGGACAAGAAGTATTGTGGCATCAAGGAATTGGAACTATCTCTCAAGAGTCTCTTCCTGCATGGTCTGCTGAAAATCTACCATCTCAAAGCCAATGGATTCCTTTTATGGAAGGACAGGCAGTAGCCTATTGCACAGGAGATTATGGAATTTTTTTATGTCTCAATTCTCAGCCGCAAATCTTTGGTAACCATATATTTTTGATCAGTGGTTTGGCTTTGTTTATTTTTGGAATATTGGCAATCGCAATTTGGGCTAGTGGATTGGTGCATCTTGACAAACCTACTGCTAAAATTCAAGAAGCATTGGCATACGAAAAAACGCTCACTGAAAAAATTTATCGTGAGTTACAACAGCTTTGGCAGGCTTACCACAGCAAGCATACAGAAAAAAGCCAAGACATTCAACAAGCAATCGCCGAAGCAAATAGGATTAAGATAAATTCAGGCCAAGATTTGCAAACTACCATAGAACATTTAGAGCAGATTAGTCTTACATTCGCTGAACAAGGACAAAAAATTAAAGAAATGCTAACAGCCTTGGCAGAAATGTCCTCTGCTGCACAATCCATTGCCTCCCATGCAACAGCTTCTGTCACTACATCTATTGCTTCCGAAGGCGATGCAAAAAAAGGCGGAGAAGTGGTAAGCCAGATTATCCGACATATGAATAAAATCACACAAACAGTCTCTAGGTCAGCTTCTGTGATTACAGAATTAGGTGAACGTTCGGACAAAATTGTGGATATTATCAATGTGATTGATGATATAGCGGACCAAACCAACCTTTTGGCATTAAATGCTGCTATTGAAGCAGCAAGAGCAGGTGCACAAGGACGAGGGTTCGCAGTAGTGGCGGATCAAGTACGCAGTCTAGCCGAAAAAACCACCCATGCAACTAAGGAAATTTCTGAAACGCTATCTTCCATTCAAGAGAAAACGAATCAAGCAATTGCAGCAATGGATGAAGGAATTAAAGAAATAGATCTTGGGGCAGGTTTGGCTGTGCAAGCTGGAGTAAGCCTCCGTAAAATTGTCTCAGGTGCCAAACGTGTTACAGAAATGATCTCTGCTGTTGTTGGTGCAGCAGAAAAGCAATCGCAAGCAGCCAGTGCAAGCTCTTCGTTAGTAGTACAGATTGATAGAGATATGGATAAAGGCTGTGAAGGCAGTAAAGAATCTGTGGCCTATATCCATCATCTTGCAGAGGCAATGAAAGAACTGTCTGGTTGGATGGAACAATTTCAAGCATTATGGTTTGCACACTTTCAACAACAAGAAATGTTTGCTTTGGCTGAAAGTAGTAGCCAAGAATGGCACCGTCGCAGTGAACGTATTCAAGAAACGATTCGCCTTTTGCGTGAGTCATAAAAATTTGCATTCTTGAAACACAAATTTTTATGGACGCATGCTTCTATTTTTGTTACAATAGAAAAACATCACTGCCATTGCTGCGCAGTGTGCTGAGCTACGAATTCCACACAGCAACATTCTTATTAAGCGCGCGTGCTCATTTGGATTCAAGGATTGCTGCGCGCAGAACTTATCAACCCATTTTTAGAAGGGAGCCGTGTCCTATGGCTGAAGGCAAGATTCGGATTCTTGCAGTAGATGATTCTTTAGTAACACTCAAAATCTTAAAAAAGACCCTCAAGGAAACAGAGTTTGAGGTTGTGGCAGAAGTTACTTCTGGACGCGAAGCCTTGGATAAATATAACGAACTACATCCGGATTTGGTCCTACTCGATATTATTATGCCTGAATTAGACGGCATCCAAACTCTTGAGCACATCATGCATGCAGATTCCAGAGCCAAAGTGGTGATGGTTTCTTCCATGGGACTCAAAGACAAAGTCATGGAATCCCTTGAAAAGGGGGCCAAAAATTTTGTGATGAAGCCTTATGAGAAGAGCACCCTTGTCGAAGTCCTAAAAAAAGTATATGACAGCTAAATCGGGCAAAGGAGAGAGGAGATGTCCGTCAAATTTTTTGGCCAATATCTGTTGGAACAAGGGAAAATTATTAAGGAAGAATTACTGGATGCGCTGGAATTCCAGAAAAAAGTCAATGCAAAATTAGGTACTATTGCATTGGATGCTGGATATCTTACGGCCGAACAAGTTGAACGTATCCATAGCGAGCAGCAGCGTACAGACAAGCTTTTTGGCGAAATTGCCATTGGTTTAAACTACCTCACTCCAGAGCAATTGGAAGAACTGCTTATTATCCAAAAAAATGAGCGTATTTCATTAGGTGACGCTCTTATCCAAAAAGGATATTTGACATTAAGCGAATTGGAAGAAGTTTTGAAAGAATTTAAACGTTCTCAAGAAGTCTTCATCCAAAAAGCCAAATTTGGCATTGTCAAAAGCACACACCCAGAATTTACCGAATCATTTATTGATTTAACGATCAAATTCTTACGCCGGCTTACAGATATTGAGGTAGAAGTGATCGCATCCCATAACAATCCTGAAAAAATCGCACCATACATTTGGAATGTCTACCAAAACTTTTTTGGGGATACAGTTGGGTTCTACATGCTCTCGTTGCATGAAAAATCATTCCTACAAATTGCCTCTGGAATAGCGCAAGAAAAATTGCGTGAAATAGATGACTTTGCCAAAGATGGGGTGAAAGAATTTATCAATACTTTAGTCGGCAATACCGCTGCTCGATTAAGCCAGCATGGCATTAAAATAGACCTCAAACCGCCGAATATTGCACCGTCTTTGGGATTACTTCAAATCCCACCAGAAGTCATAGAAACTGTTTCCGTCACCCTTGCTTCCTCTCAATATGAAATGCAAATGTCGCTTTTATACTCAGCTATCAATGCTAAGAAAAAATAAAAAAAAAGCCTGCGGCCTTATTTGCAAAGTCGCAGGTTTTTTTGAATTTAGGAAAAAGATTGGGGGCTTGCCAGAATGTGGAATATCCTACAAGGCTGCTCTTACCATTTAATTTTGCTCCACAATGCACCCAATTTTTGGAAGTTAGAAAATTTTCCGACCCATACAAGATTTTTAGCAAAAACAAATTATCTTCTTTATACAGATGCACAAAATCATCCTTTCCTGTTTCCTTATGAGCAAAAACAATATGGAAGCGACCAAACAAACATAGTTGGGCAAATATACTATCCATGGAAAACTTTAGCACAGGCATTGCATCAGCTTGATAATCAATGGGAAATGAAAGGTAAATTAACGCTAGCATTTTGTCCAAGATTCTTAAGTCCAGAGGAATTTCAATATTTAGAAAATTTACAGCCAGTGCTATACCGCCTCACCCCTTATCCGTATGGACATGTTGCGGCTGTAGAACGATGGGTAAAATTGCGAAAGCCAGATGAATTTCCTATTCTTTCAGATTGGTTATACCAGACCCGATATTTAACATTTCATCATACTTTTTTACCCCAACGAGTCTTTGTAGCTCATTCAGTAGATGGGAAGTTCTTAACTCAAGGTCAACAAAAGCATTGGACAATTTTAGCAAAAGAAAACTGCGATTATCTCACCCCAAATATCATTGCCCAATTTCACCGCGATCATTGGAAATTCCATGGCGAATTGGTCATTCATTTTCATGGAGTAGATTCTCTGGAACAAGAACAAGACATTGTCCAATTTTTATTCACAAACCAGAATTTTTGTGGAGTAAGTACCTAACTGGCCTGCAACGAATTCGTTGAATTTGTCAGGCATCATTGTAAAGGCAATCTATGCTCAAAAAACAAACTTTATGGATTGGTGGCATTGTGCTGGGGACCTGGCTATTGGCTTGGGTAATCTTTCTTCGTCCATATCATCGGGATATTTCCAATTTCCAGCAAAAAATGAAGCTCCTGCATGCAAATATATCAGGCTTATACCAAAGCGAGTATCCACCATATCCAAAATTATTGGACCAGTTGGAAGAGCAAAATAAAACGTTGCTGAACCAATTGCAAAGTTTTGTGGAAAATTTGAATATACCCCTCAAAGAACGCTATCCAACTAGCGTAGTCGAATTTCGAGGGCAATGGGATGAGCAACTTCGTCAAATTCGGCAACAAGCCAATAGCATAGGCATTGCTGTAGAAGAGAAATTGGGATTTTCGCAAGCATTGCCCAGCAACATTTCAGAACCATATTGGATCGCTGAGGATTTGGGCATTGCTATCTTGCAACAATTGTTGGAATTAGCTACTACGCAAAAAGAATTGAAAAAAATTAACCAATTAAATTTTTTGGACTTAGAACAAGCACCAATGGCTACACAACCTTTTCTACGTCAATTTAAACTAGAAATCGTGTTTGAAAGTAGCCCTGCTTTTGTCCCATTCTTTTTACAAAGCATTTCCAAACCATCCAACAGACTTCCTTATCTAACAGTTTCTGAAATGACAATGACAATAGGAAGTCAAGCAGACACTATAAGCACAAAGTGCATTTTAGCAGGATTGATCATCAATCCTACAGGTAAGCTTGAAGCCAAGCCTTTGGACTCAAGCAGCGGTCCTCAGTCTGTCCCAATTTGGGAAAAATGATAAGGTTTTGTATGAAAAAAAGTTGGATCATTGTATTTTACTACATCGCTACATTCATCCATGGATGGGCAATCCCTGCTCAAGTCCTTACATTAGAAAATGTTTGGTATACCGGTGAGTTGAGCAACATCCTTGAAGCACCACAACCTACCCTGGTAATGAAGACCAAAGCAGGTGTACAAAATTTATCTTGCCTGGATATTGTCCAGGTCTCTTGCCAGCGATTGCAAACATCGCTAGATGCATCTACCATGCTTTTGCTGCATGATAAGTCTAAAATCTATGGACACATCACTGCAGGAAATTCATCTTTTTTGGAAATATATTCAGCATCGCTAGGGAATCTACAAGTGGATTTGACTAAAATCCGAGAAGTTCGATTTAACCTGGATCCTGGTCTTCCACCTAAGGCCCCAGGGACAGCAGACGTGCTTTACTTCAAAGCAGGTGATGTCATGGAAGGCCTAATCGAAAGCTTTGGCC
>Ga0179939_1006417_pt1 | contig 10686 bp, 5 predicted proteins | sample AD_UKC032_sludge_FD_136009 | JGI IMG/M metagenome (GOLD analysis project Ga0179939, IMG submission 136009) | Active sludge microbial communities of municipal wastewater-treating anaerobic digesters from Illinois, USA - AD_UKC032_MetaT... | ecosystem: Engineered > Bioreactor > Anaerobic >...
CCGAATTTGTTGCATGAGAGTTAAAGTTTCCCATGCAGGAGAAGTAAAATCCCAGACATTTTTATCCACCGACCAGCATGCTTGATGTATATCTACTGGCAAATCCAAATTTCGATCATCCCATGGATCTGGGCTTCCAACAAAATTTGGATTGGCGAATGGCTGAGATACAGGCGAGCTTTTTTCTAGCAAAATTTGGCTTAAGAAAAAGCTGATCAGCCCTAACCCTACAATCACCAACACCCAAATCAAACGATGCATGATTTGGGATGCATGGAGTCCACTCGGCGGCTGGCCTGGCTGAATCATAGTAGGCGCGTTGGCTATTGCTGAAATCGAGGGATTGATGCCACTTTGAGACAGGCTTTGGATTTGGCTAGAACCTAAACTACCACTCACTCGAATAGGCTCGCTTGTAGCAATGAGTGCTTCATAAAATTCTTTACAAGTGCTAAAGCGTTTTTGAGGATCTTTAGACATTGCCTTTGCAATAGCCATCCATGCTATCGCTGGTATTGTGGAAATGGGCTTAGGGTCTGTGCTAACAATACAATGCCCCAATTGCAATACCGAATTTCCCTTAAATGGAGTTTCGCCCATCAACATTTCATAGACAATCACAGCCAATGACCAAAGATCTGTTGTTGGACGAACAATATTGCGCTCTCCGGATAAGAGCTGCTCTGGTGCTAGATATAAAGGGGTCCCAAAGGTTTTAGGCAAGCTAATATGAGTTTTATTTGGATGTATTTTTTGAGCCAATCCAAAATCCATGATTTTGACCTGTCCAGATGGTAAAATCATGATATTTGCTGGCTTCATATCCAAATGTAAAATACTTTTGCTATGGGCAAAATCTAAGCCGGCTGCCATTTGCTCAATGATTGGCAAGGCTTGGCGGAATCCATAGCGTTTGTGTTTCACTAAAAGATCGCATAATGTCGTCCCATCTAAAAACTCAATAACTAAAAAATAGGTTTCTAGGTCATTATCTTGCCCAAATTCATACATAGCACATACATTTTGATGTACCAATTGGCAGGCTGTAAGAAATTCGCGCTTAAAGTCCTCTAATGTTTCTGGAATTTGGCTTAAATGTTGAGGTAGCACTTTAATAGCCACAACACGCTGGCCTTTGAAATTGATATCTTCAGCTTGATAAACAATGCCCATGCCACCTCTGCCCAATTCTTTGAGGATACGATAATGTCCGGCAAGTTCCATAGCCAGATATTGGCGGCAAGTAATCCCTTGTCCTAATCTGATCATACGTGGACGAGACATTGTTTTCTTGAGATTCGAGACCTGGGATTCAGATAATTCGTCTTTGAGCGTTTGATAGCGCATTGAAAAAACTTTTTCCGAAATCTCTCCACCGTCAAATCGCTCCTCTAATTTTTGCATAGCTGCTCGGATTTCCTCGGGTTTTCGTTTCATGAAAGTTTGTCCTTTTATTTGATGAAATTTTGATAGAGTGCGCTCCGGGTAAGCTTTTGCAAGGAATAATCCAGGCAATCCCAGTCGCGGAAGCCTAATTTTTTTGCTTCCTGCAAATATTTTAGAGCAAATTCATTTTGTTGATATTCTAAAGCAACTTGGGCAAGATAAAGGCAGGGCAGATAATGTTCCGGACAAGCTTGGCGAGCTTTCAAATAATGGGTAATTGCCAATTTTTGCTGGCCTTCATGTTCGAGAATGGTAGCAACCCCACAATAAGCAAACATGCGCTCTTCAGCATTTCCCAAACGCACTGCTTCTTGAAAATGAGTGAGCGCAGAATCCCAAAATTCTGACTTCTGCATCAATCTCCCCAGGTATAAACTAGCGTTTGCATCATTGGGATTTAATTCTTTTGCTTTGATATAGCAAAGCATTGCTGCTTTAGCATCTTTGCAAGCTTCATGAGCACGACCAAGCTGAATCTGATAACTTGGTTCATGAACAATATTGGGATAATGCTGCTGCCAACGAAATAAATAATCCAAAGCCCAATTGCCTTCTTTGAGGTGCAAAAGTAATTCTACCAAATTTTGGTATATCAATGTACTAGCAGGGAAATATGCTTGGGCTTTACGCCAGATCGCAATAGCTTCGCTATGCCGATTGTCCAAAGACAAAGCAAGTCCTAAATCAATATAGGCAGCTTCGAGTTCTGGCCCATTTGCAATAGTTTTTTGAAAAACTGGAACAGCCTCCACATATTTTTTTTGTACCCAAAGAGATCTGCCCAATTCCAGTTGATACAAACTATGGGGATGCCAAGCCACAGCATTGGCTAAATATTGCTCTGCTTTGGAATAATGATGTGCTTTAAGCTTTTGCTGCCCCAAGTCAAAGTATATATCAGCAATCCAAGGGCATAACATTTTTGCCCATAGCCATATAACCAAAAAGCAAATACTTGTAGTGACAATCATGCGTAGCGTTTTATTGATTTGCATGCAACGTAGTTTGTCACTATACGCAACCCAAGAACTCATCAATGGTAACAAAATCCCTGTTTCTAAATTAAGCCAAGGCTCTGTTACTAAACTCAAAACCAGCAATGCAAGCCAAGCGCTCCATAGAGTGATGGCTGCTTGAGAAGTCCAAATATCAGGAGCTCGAATTTTCTGAAGCAAAGCAATTCCAATATAGCCAACCAAAGCCAGAAACAAGACAAAAGCCAGCCAGCCTGCTTCTGCCAAGATGAGCAGCCAACTATTATGAGGATGATCAACAACTCGTCCTTGAGATACTTTGTATTCTAAAGGATCTCGATATTTATAGAAAGAGTGGCTAAATTGGCCAAGCCCAACCCCAAAAGGATGTTGAGCAATCATCATACAAGTAGAATTCCATATTTTATATCTTACCAAAACAGAACCTTGTTGCCAATGAAACAATTCTTGCCACCGTTCTATAAATTTGCTACGGGTATCTGATTGAAAGATCGCTAGGCTGAGAATTCCTAAAACTAGCCCTGTATATTTTAATATCTTGCTCCAAGCTAGTTTTTTCCATTGAAACATACGAATTGTCCCAAATGCACAGAACCCTGCGGCCACAGCAATCCATGCAGCCCTGCTTCCAGTCCGGACTAAATAAATGACAAGAATGGCACTCAATACCCATTTAGTCCAAAACAATGTTCTACTTGAGGTATGGTTTGGAAAAGTTGCAAGTATCAGCGCAATTGCCATGCAAGAGCCTGCCAGGTTAATATTTCCAAAAGTAGAAACAAAAGCAGGGTAAGTATTGATATAAATTGGGTTGAAAGATTGCAATATACCCCAGCAAGCAGCTAGAGCAGCAGTGGCAACAAACAGAAAAGTGAAGTTGTTCCATGCCTTTGGGCTATCAAGTAAGCTTGTCGCATGCAACAATGCTAATACCAACCATAAAAAAAAACGTTGGGCAGCAGCGACAGCATCATCTGCATAAATGCACGATATGCCTAATGCCACTAAAAAGGCAATCCACAGCCAAGATTGCCATCCAAACGCCAATCGTTCACTATGGTAAAGCTTGAAAAGGATGATTCCCAAACCTATTGTAATTGCCAAAGTAACAACAAAAAGCCGTGGTAATTGAGGATTACCTCCCCAAGGAATATAAACGATTGGCAGCAAACCTAAGAATATCCAATACAATTGCTTGGTCATATTTCGAAAAAGGTCGGAACAAGCTATTGCTCTGCTGCTTTCCAAGGCTCTTACTTAAGCAGACATTTGCTCACAGCTATACGCAGGTATTGATGTAACAAGGTACCCCCTTAAGTTCATAGCATTCCGACCATACTTCTATTTTTTGAAGGGAGATACTTCATTCAGTTGATTGATTTGACGCAACAGGAAATATCCTGCCACGACGAGCAATGGAATTGCTGCGAAGGTTAAAATTTTGCTAAAGATAAGGGTATTATAAAGACCATGCAACAAAATAGCAATCACAAAACCCTTGACAATGCGAGAGCCTGCTTGTAGATAGCTTGCAGTAAATTTTGCTTTTCCAAGCTGCACTCCAATAAATCCTGAGAAAATGACGTGAGCTGGCGTAGCAAGAATTCCCCGCAAAATGCCTACAATGCTGGTATTATCAGGATTTTGCACAAGATACATCACATTCGTAATGGCTGAAAATCCCACTGCTGCAGCAGCCATATAAACAACGCCATCCATGGGTTCATCAAATTGCTCTTTGGGGTAAATAAATACCTTCACTACGGAATATTTAAAAAATTCCTCAATAGGTGCCAAGACCAAAAAGCAAATCACTGCACTTAATGTGAAGGAAATTTCCATCAAGGCTAAATCAATACCAAATACCTTTTTCTGGAGCAAATACTCAATCAAAAAGGTAGGAGGAATAGAAACAATGCCAATCAAAAAGATTTTCAAAATTTGAAGCTTTGGTTCTGGTTCCCATTTGTCTTTCATATAGACAAACCATAATGTAAATGCAGCAGGTGCAAAAACAACAAAGAGATAGTACCATGACATATCGTATTGCCTTTCCATTCTAAATTCGTATAAAAATCAAGCAACCATAGAGTTGCTCTGTATGTTTGATTTCATCACAAAGCAAAGGCAAGTCAAGAAAAATATCAAAAGCGCAAATGATCTTTCATCAAAATTGATCCGATCATTTTAAGGCAGCCTTTTTCATTCTTCCAGCCAATAAAAATGCACACACCATAAGCAAGACTAAATTCGTTGGTTCTGGTACCACAGCCTGAGCAAGAACTTCAAAAGAGAGGTCTCTTCCGCTTGATGCTTCTGTAACCTGTCCTGTACTAACATTTTGAAATGCTTCTGCTCCGCCAGAATACGTTGATACACTCCCATCACGCATCCCAATTCCAAAGAGATCAGACGTATGGATACCAAAGAAATACTTTTTACCAATTGTAGTAGCCGCAGGCAACCCAAAATAAAAAGTGACCAATCCAGACGCAGTGGCACTAGCGGCCACGACGCGGGTTCTTGCTACTTCCACAGGACTGGTGGTGTTGGACAAATCAAATAAAACTAAGTCTGCTGGCCCAATGAGCTCATTCACTGCTGTATTGCCGGGTCGAGTCGGATCATTGATATAAAGCCGAACACCGACCATAAAATTATCGGTTGCAGTGAAGGTTTGTCCAAAGCCATTGCCAGCATTATCGTAGATTGCTGGTGTTGTTAAGTGATTGATTCCCAAAGCAAAAAGTATATTTGAGAATAAAATCAAAACAATCAATCCAAAAATATAATTTTTTGCCATATTGTTTTTCCTTATTGTAGTGACATACTTCTCAAGCACGATTTGCAAGAGTCGTATATTTTTATCTGTGTGAATCCTTGGTTCCTGTGTCCCTTCAGGACACGATAAGAGCCGACATAACCTGGGGTTAAAAACCCCAGGCTTTATTCCAAAACCGCTTCGCGGCAAAAAACTTTGCTTGCAGCGCATGCATATCTTATACAAGAGTTCTATTCTTCATATTTAGCGTGCATTCGACTGAGAAATGCAGGCAGTAATATAAACCCGCTTAATCATTTTAAGCGATTAAGCGGGTTTCTTTATGTTGAGAAGCGTTTAGTGACCGCTGCTCTCACCAAGTATTTTGAACTTATCGCCTGTTTCTTTTACGATTTTGCGATACCAATCTTCACCATAGCCTGGTTGCTTTACTTTTGGATTCATCTGGCCAGGCACTTTTGTTTTAATGTTGCCATCCATATACTTAAGGAAAAGATATTGATAAAGATGTTTCCATGTAGTAACCACTTGGTTGCCTGTATTCACAGAGTAATCCGTGAGGAATTGGATTCCCAGTTTAGGATCTTTTTCCATCAGCATTTGCGCTGCTGCATCCACAGCAGGGGTAAAAGCAACAAATTTATTTTCTAGGGTTTGCTGGACTTGCTCGATTTCTGGATGAATCACACTGTACCTGGTATAAGCAAAATTACTTACTTGATTGAATGCCCAGAACGCTGCGTTATCACTCCAGTCCATCATTGCCCCATTGCCACGCCTATAGGTTTCTGGCACATCAATCATGCTAGCGTACATGGGGACATATACAGAGCTTGCTGCATCATCTACACCAAACCATAGAATGCCACCAATAGCATCAGGTAGCCATGATCTGCTTTGGGTGACAAACGAAAATCCAGTTTGTTGGGTGGAAGTAGCTCGTTCATTGAAATATTCCACTCCATCCACTTTCCAATTCAAAGGTCTCCAACGATAAGGTGCTCCAAAAGGGCCGGCTCCCATATCCTTGGTCATATCAAATTCTGTGCCTTCGAGGTGATCACGCATAAACCGCATCATGTCTTGTACAGAAACTTTTCGATCCGGCTTGATCCACAAAGGCAAGCGATGCTTTAATTCATGGCCTCTTACATATTGAAGGTATTGCTCTTGATCCATTGCTGAATATACCTGGCGGAACATTGACCATACACGAACTTCACACCAGCGAGCACCTTCAAAGTTAACTGGATTGTAAGTATCTGAGAAACTGAAATTTTCATCTTTTGCATCTGCTGGATACCAGCCTTTTGCTCGTGCAAAAGAAATCACATCTTCTGAATACACGCATTCAATATCAGGTTCAAAAATCTTGTGTAGGTTTTTGGAAGAAATGGAAGTTTTTCCATCTTCTAATGGGAATGTGGTGATTCTGGCTTGATTTGCGTGTGCACAGATATACCCATCTGGAATTCGCCTGGTTACCCATACAGATCCTTTATCATTGGGTCCTTTGGCAATCACTTCAAAAATCCAGACTTCATGCTTATCGGCTACAGAAATGGATTCCCCAGTGCTGGCATAACCATGTTCTGCCATGAGTTCAGCCATGACTTTGATTGCTTCGCGAGCTGTTTTGCTTCGTTGCAGAGCAATGTACATCATACTGCCATAATCCATCAGAGCATCTGGTGGCCGTTCTTCAAGCTCAGGCCGGCCTGTGTAGGTAGTTTCACCTATGGCAACCTGGAATTCATTCATATTGCCAACTACATTGTAGGTACGAGTGGCTTGCTTGATTTTGCATAAGAACCTTCCGCTGTCCCATTCATAGACATCCATCATGGTTCCTTCTGGATATTCAGCAGCAGCCCAATGGTACAATTCGCCAAATAGTACATGAGAATCAGCAGCATAACTGATCATGGTTGACCCATCTGTGGACGCGCCTTTTGTGATTAAGAAATTGGTGCAGCACCACAGTGGAGTTCCCAGGGCAAGTAACCCACATAACACAAAGGTACAAATGATTTTCATAATCATCAAAGCCAATCCTGCATAGAGCAAGAGCAGGCTCTCCTTTACTTGTTTTTCAATGTTTTGAAGAATTTTTAAAATATCGCTTATAACGTTTTTTAGGATACTAATCCACATAGTGGTCCCAAATCCGTTATATTAAGAAAGAATATCAAAAGCTAACCGCGTGGATAGCCTTAGTTCGCGGTTAGCTATAAAATTTTATCAAAATTTTCACATCTTTGCAAATACTATTTAGATGCTTCAATAGCTTTTTGTAACATATAGCGTACCATAGGGTTGATTTCGATTTTTTCTTGTTGCAACAAAGCATCTTTTGCTTTTTTATCCATGATTTCCATCAGAGCAGCAGCACAAGCAAAGCGTATATGCTCATTGGGATCATTGAGAGAATTGGTCAACACAGGCACAGCCACTTGCTTCATGTTTACAATCCCTTGGATGACTCTTGGCAACCAACGTGGACTTTTCAAGCTTTTGAGCATATATTCGATTGCAACAGGAGATTTTGTTTGCTCCAAAGCCAATATGGCTGCTTCTTGAATTGCCTTATCTTCATTAGAAAGCAATCTGAGCAGATAAGGAATTGCTGCAACGCCAATTTTCCCAATAGATTCAGCAACTAGCTCACGATCTTTACCTTGCCATGAAGTTAAATAGCCTAAGAGGATCAGGATCGCTTTTTGTGCTTTTGGCCCAAGTTCGCCTAATGCCATGACAAATGTTGTTTTAGCCAAAGGTTTAGGATTATCTTTTAAGGCTGTGAGTATGTATGGGACAGTTGGTTCACCAATTTTTACCAAAGTCTTTCTGCATGTGTTACATACTTCGACATCAGAGCTGCCCACAATGATCTGTACGAGTTTGGGAATTGCAATTTGTCCCATTCTGCTAATGGTTTGCACAAGGGCATCTTTTACACTTTCATTAGGATGGCTCAATTTTCTGAGCAATTCATCCAGTGTGCTGGATGTTTTGCCCACAATTGGAATAAGTTGAGCCACCAGCATAGGATCATCACTATCCAATAACTTGAGTAGCGAGGGCATAGCAACTTCGCTCAGTTTATCCAACACAAAAATAGCACTTTGCTGAGCTAGCTTACTTTTTTCTTTGAGCAATTCCAATACAGGGCCAATGGAATTTGGGCCAAACTGCACTAATGTTTGCTGAACCAATTGATGGAGTTCTTCATCCTCACTCTTTTTCAAAAGTTCTATCAAAGCAGGGATCGCGGGATCAGCTTGAGGGCCGATTTGTCCCAAAGTACGGATCACTTCTTTTTGTGCAGGGCCTGTCCAATAAGTCAAATACCTTAGCATATCTTGCAATGTAGGAAAGGCTTCTGGGCCGAGATAGCCTAATGCTTGCACAAAAGTAATCCGAGCTTCTTCTTGAGGAAATTTACGAATCGCTGCCAAAACATGAGGTATGATTGTTGGTCCCATTCGGGCAAGGGCCTTTGCCACAGCGCTGCGTACAAGGAAAGATTCATCTCTTGCTGCTTCGATCAAAGCACGAATGGCATCCACTGATGCCCCGATTTCACCCAATGCAGCGGCTACTTCTTGCCGTACAATATCATTGCTATCGAGTTTCAAGGACAAAATTAAAGATGAAACTGCTGGTTGCCCTGCTTTGCCCATAGACTTAAACGCAGTGGCAATGCCTACGCGGACCATAGGCTCATCATGCAGTCGCAAAGACCGAGTCAAACGATAGGTAACACTTGAACTAGATTTTGCAATATTTCCTAGAGCTTGGGCCGCGGTTTGAATTTCCTTGGCTCCATAACTACTGAATATCCGGATTAAAGGTTCAACTGCTTCTTGAAATTCACGCACTGTGCCTTCTGTAGCAGCGGCAATTTTTCCAATTGCTTCTGCAGCAGCACGTACCACGGTTTCGTCATTTTCTTTTACCAAGCACGTAACCAATTGTGGAATTGCTGGAATCGCTTGATTGCCCATGTTGCCTATGGCATGGCATATAGACCGCCGCACCTCAGGATAGGTCTCGCGAAATTCATCGTTTTCCAATTTAAGACGTTCTCGAAACAATGGCAAGGCAATCACGGCTGCTGGGCCAGCATTCGCCAGGCAATCTGCTGCAGCAGATCGAATCAAATAGTCTCTTGTGGCTGTTCTGAACACAGAAGTTAATTCTTCCACAGCAGCTTTGGATACATCTCCCATGTTTTCCAAAGCAATTAAGCTTTGATATTGCAATTCATTGCGTCGAGTAATAAACGTCTTAATCACAGGAAAAGCCTCGCGTGCATCAGTCCCCAGCACAGCGATTGCACGCAATGCGACCTTTTGCTGCTCCATAGTACCATCTTGTAAAATTGGGATTAACTCAGGCAACGCAGCCGTTCCGAACGATTTCATGGTTTCTTCTAGCAAATTCTGCATGAGAGCCTGATGTTCTTCCATAAAAGGCAAAATATCTGGTACAATTTTGACACCCAGTTTTTTGAACAGAGTTTTGAGTACTTTTTGAACTTCTGGATCAGGATTGCTGCGTAATTGCTCCAACGCTGGCCCAACAATAGCCTTACCAAAACCTTCTAATATTTGGATGACTACGTTTCGACTGTATTCAGTGCTCAAGTCTTTAAGCACGGATAACAATGCTGCACTATTATGTTGCCCAATATTTTGCAATAAAATGCCAATATTTTGGCCTAATACAGGATTAGGATCAATCTCTCCTAGTTCCAATAATCTCGAAATCACAAAAGGAGGACTGATCTTGCTCAACTGCTGCAATTGTTCTTTAGCAATTTTTTGATCTTCGATATCCGAAGATTGCAATAATTCCAAAAATGTGCTGACTTCTTGAAGTCCTTGTGCCACTAAAAGTAATGCAATTTTATTTTTTTCTTCTAATGTGCCTATTTTTAACTGATCTCGTAGTGCTAACAGCCATTCTTCTTTAAGTTTTTGGATTTTCGTAGCTTCGGCGACTTCTTGCTTTTCATGGAAAGCAAGCTTCAGGAATGCAGATAATACAGCAGGTTGCTTAGGATCCAATTCAAAAATAAATGCAACAGCCGCCTCTGTGGTTGCTTTGTCTGGTGATTGGTCTAAAATTTCCAATAAATTGGGGATTGAGGTGATTTCTTTCTTGAGCTGCGCGATTTTGCCCAAGGGCGTGTCAGCAGGAATAGGCTCGGTAGGTTCTTGGCTGAGTATGAGTTGACCCAGAATGAGCACGAGCCACAACACCATTTTCATAAAAAATCTCCTTATTTAAGAAACAAATACCCTATTCTTATTTTGACACAAACGCAATGTGTTTTATTCAAAAAATGGAAGAGACCTTGCTACGAAAAAACTTATCTGAAAAATAGTTGCAAATTTCCTAAAATCATGTATAAATCTACCTAAATTGTTTGCTATTTGTCTTGAAATTTTGACATCA
>Ga0179939_1236620_pt1 | contig 10667 bp, 7 predicted proteins | sample AD_UKC032_sludge_FD_136009 | JGI IMG/M metagenome (GOLD analysis project Ga0179939, IMG submission 136009) | Active sludge microbial communities of municipal wastewater-treating anaerobic digesters from Illinois, USA - AD_UKC032_MetaT... | ecosystem: Engineered > Bioreactor > Anaerobic >...
AGGCAAATGCCTTAATTTTAGCTCTTTCTGTGATGTTTATCCTTGCCTCCCTGGGGATATGCTTTTCACAGTTAATGATCCTTGAAAATAGGGCTGCGTTAAATTATAGCGAGGCCTTGTCCGCGGATTTTTTGGCACAAGCTGGACTTGAATACGCAGTCTTGAAACTTCGCCAAGATTTTAACCAAGATTTGACAAAAACCAACAGAGATTGGCTATATCGCAGGATCAATGGCCCTGCTGACTATACTCCTTCTTTGGCTCAGATTGGGGAAGCTCCGAAAACAACAGACCCTGACCCCACTGCATGGCCATCGTATATGGTCCCGATCTTAGACGAAAATTTATATGATCCAGTCAAAGGCCGCAGGGTGAGTGGGAAAATTAATGATGAATATCATGTTTACACACTGAAAATTTTGGACACCAGTTGTCAAATCAACCTCAATAGCATGATCAATGTGAATAGCCCAAGTGCTTCAGATTTTGCAGTGATGGGGCTTATTTTGGATAACTTAAGCAAAAATGTCGCAACCGCAACAGGCTATCCAAGCACAGATGGCCCACTCAAAGGGCTGGGCAAACAGATCATTAAATATCGCAATACCATTGGTGGCTTTACAAGTAAAAATGATATAGTGGGCAAATACACGGCAGATAATGGAGACGAAATTGCCATTAGCAAAGAAGATTTGGCATATATCTGGGATTATATCACAGTACATCCGACCGTCGCAGAGATGAAAGAAATGAGCATCTGTCGTACAGTGAAGCCCTACAACCGCGGTGATGAAACTTTCCAAAAAGACTATCGCAGTCCAGTGAACATCAATACTGCAAGCCGCAGCGTGTTGATCGCTTTAATTCAAGGGCTTTCTTTTGGTACCATTGTCATCACATCAGCCCAAGCAACGGTGTTAGCCGATAAAATCATGGCTGCCCGACAGAAAAAACAGTTTAGTGGGCTAGAAGCACTCTATGCATTTTTAGATTTGCAGGATGACAATATAGAGACAGAGCCAGGTGTATTTGACACAGGTACCTTTTATGGCCTAAGCGATGCTCAAGACCGAATTGATTTGCTCAAAGCGAATTTCGATCCCAATGTCAGCCTACGTCGGATTAACCCAGATTGTCCTGTATATCAAAGAATCAACAAAACCGACCTGACCCATTATACGATTGAGTTTTGCTACTTCCCAATCGGCAGATTTGAAATTATGTCTTTGGGCCAAATCTTGGATGAAACTGGCACACCTAAAGTTTCCAGGCAACAATACGCAGTGATCAAGCTGTTTGATTTAGTTTTATACACCACTCAATATGATTTTGAAGGTGGCAATAGCTCTTTATACTATAAAACAACAACAACTGACCCAGATTTGGCAAGCCGCATTGCATTTGCTGCATCGCCTGCCCAAGGATTTAATGCTTTTTCTTATGGCAATAACTTACAGAAAGACTACACTGAAGCTACCAACATATCAGGAACCGGGCTTTGGGATCAATCCAGCCAAACTGTTGGATATATCATGCCACTTGCCTATGATTTGCCTGCTGGCAACTTAGACCTCACGCATCCATTTGATAACCCACGAAATTATCGCTTTCGATCGGATTTTAATGGTACATTGGATGGAACGTATTATTACGTCGAAAGTGGTTCTCTAAAGCAAGAGATTGCCTCTGCCAATGGAGAAAAAATTGCTTCCCCAGCAGTTCCAAGCGATGGCACGACTCCTGGCATTGGCGATTTAGTTCCCGATGGCGTTTTAATTCCATACAATGGAACCAAACGTTTGTGGTATAGTTCTCGAAAAGCAACAGACCCGGCTGCTGGTGACCCTTATGGTGTTTTTCCACCAATATTTGATGCAGAGAGCTACGGTTATGGTTCTAAAAATAGAGGCACCTTAATGTTTTGGTTCAAAATTGGCCGCAATTGGTTGGACAAAACAACAACGCCCTGGCACACTATCTTTTTTTCAACAACCTGGTACAATCATCCAGCAGTGAGTGGGCCGCCTTATATTTGTGGCCTGCAACGGCAGATACAGATGCGCGTAGAAGGACCACTAGTTGAAAGTGATATCACAAAAGAAAATCCTGCTCTGCCATTGATTCGCAACGTATATATCAAGGTTTTGTTTAAATTTTATTGCTATCAATTAAATGGTACTACCGGTGTCCTAGAAGCTAAAAATCCATTCCATATTCCATCCTATTATATTGAATATACCAAAGAAATGAAGTTAGAAACTGGAATTGGTAGCAGCAAAGCCTTTGGACTGCATGCTCAAGAATGGTACCATTTTGCAATGCGTTGGTACGATGGCCTGCGTATGGATTTTCCTGGGAATAGTTCTACAAACTTTTCTATTGCTCTGAAAGGCACGTTCTATTGCTACACCGATAACACCTATAAGGTAGAAGAACATTTTCCCAAGCTCGTGAACGATAAGACTGCAGGAACTGGTCTATATATCCCATTGCAAAGCGGTGATGATGGCGATGGATCGGGTGTTCGAACAATAGGCGGCTTAACTGTTGACATTCCTGATCCAGACTTCGCAGCATTAGATGAAAGCGAAATTCAGCAAAACCGCTTTTATATAGGCAATTATAAATCAACTGTTGATGCAAAAGAATTGACCATAGATGATGTCCGTATATCCAATGTGACATCTGTGAAGATAGACAGTGTAGCAGGCATTGAGTCTGAGACATATCGTCCCGGACGTTTTCCAAAATACACAGACATAGACCCAACTGCGGCTACAAATTACTGCTATGGCATATTCCAGGGGAAATTTCGAGGGTACACATCCGGCGATGCAAGCTTTATCTATTGGACTGCTCGGCCTTGGGGCGACGTAAAATTAGCCCAGCAACAGCAAAATCAGGACTTAATAGATGGGCAACCAGAAAGTGTCTGGCTGGCGCTCTGGGAGATGATGAGTGATGGTATGTCCAATAGCGCAGTCGGATTTAATGCTATGTTGGAATATCCCACTCGATATCAGGCGAGCATAGTACTAGAAGTCAAAAAAGATCATAAAGGACGATTTAAAAAATACCTGGATATAGAAATGCGCGATATGGTCACTAATAAAAAATTGGTTGACCATGAATTTAGCCGTGATCCCAAATTTTGTGATCCCATAGAAGACAAATACTTCAAGTACACATACCCAGTCGGCGGTGGCTATGGAACCATCACCACCATTCTTTCTCAATGGTTTAGCAATATGAAAACCCAAGGATATTTTGATATAGCCACGACCTTGGATTCATTTGCTGAAGAAGAGCAACTTGGCTATACTCCAGGCCAGGGTGGGGCACCCAAAGTCTTGGATAGCCAGCATGAATACCAATATACTGTGCAGTTTCCTATTCAAGATACATCAAAGCCAGAATTATTTCAAAGCCCAATTGTGGATGATATTTGTTTGATCTATCAAAACAGTTTGGTTAGTTATTTGGAATACTATGATACCTCACTTTTACCATAATATGCGACAATGGCTGTGCATTCTCATTTGCAGTATTTTTATGCCAATGCTGGCTCAGGAACAGGCTGACTACTTTGAAACATCCATAGAGCCAGCAGGCGTTTTTTTCCGTATTAAGCTCATGGTAGATGACTTGCCCAACAATACATGGATTGTCTCCCGCCTGTTGTTTGAAAATGAGCCAATCCCTAATGCGCAGAAAGATTATATCATTCGCAGTAATAGAGTGATAGCAATCTATGGCCCAATTGCACAACAAATTCCAAGTGGCAAATACGTATGGGAATTTGTTCTTCTTTCAAAACACGAAAGCAAGTACTTTCCGTATCGAAAAGAATTCTATCAAGGTACGAGTTCCCAACAACGGCTTGAAACACGTGCTTGGAGCAAATTCTACTATGAATCAGCCTTGAATTTGCGTGATTTTGCGATAGAACTGCAAGAAACCAAGTTAGCCACAGATCCCACAAAACGCCTAGCACAATGGCAAAGTTGGCAAGATCGTTTTGTAGAGCTAAAGGCTAAAATTGAAGCTTATGAAAATCAATTTTGGTTTGCGCCTGATTTTACCAGTTCTGAAGATTTACGTCAAACATTAGGATTCGTCGAAACTATCTTGACATGTATAGCAGCTCGATCTTACCGTGAACTGAAAGTCGCTATACCCAAAGACTGGCTAGACAAATGCCAAAGATTAGATGATGCCCAAATCGCTCTGTATCCCAATCGAGCGTATCAGTCCATTCTTACCCTGTATCAAAAGATGGTGGCTCGTCTTGCTCTTCCTATGAATTTGAAAGAACAATCTATTGAGCAAGACTTATCATGGTTCAACCAATTGTTCCAACAATTTAGGACACAAAGCAGCATATTCCTTAGCAATCCAGAGATCACATTGGAAGAATGGCAAAAGCAGTTCAGCCAATTCCAAGACCAAACTAAAGTCTTTGAATTGCAAATCCTGGATTATCAAAAATCGCCGCTTCCTGGCAAATATCCTAAACTCAACCAACAACTCACTGGATTACTGACAAATTGGAAAGAATTTATAGCCATTGTCAATGCTCAAATCCAAAAGCAACGTGGAGTGCCTGCACCCCAAAGTTTGTTGCAAAAAGACCCACAAAAAAATATTGAGGAAATGCAAAAAATTACGCTTGAGCTCTTGGAATTGCCTAAAATTGCCCAAGAAAACGAAGCAAAAGCTAAGAAAGCAGCTTTGCAAATCATGATTCAACATGGCAGGCAATTCATCCAATATTATGCAGAATTGCAAAAAGGGCTTGCTATCAAAGAGCTCAAAGCCTTCCAAGAATGGAATGTTGGTTGGAAAACTCAGTTAGAATCCATGCGTGTGAATTATAGCAACTGGCGCAAGCTGAATCCTGAACTTGCACGCGATTACCACATCGCCCTAGTTGCACTTTTGACTCGGGCAAACTTAGAGCTACGACGAAGGCAAGGCATAGACGATGAATCTCCTGAAGAACAGATGTATCGTATTGAACGAGCTGATGCCCATCTTACAAATTTCTTTTCTAGCCTCGATGCTAAATTGCAAGCATTGAGTGCGGATCACTAACTGGCATTGGCGTTATGTGGTTTTATGGCACATAACAGAAAACCCATGATGGCTATCCATCATGGGTTTTTTAGTTATTTTTGAACCATGAGATATGCAATATAACCAACATACACAGTCAAAAATACACCCGCTTCCCAGCGGTCTAAAACAGACTTTTTTCCTGTGAACATAGTGATCAAAAGTAGCACTGAAGCCACTACTAAGATACCCAAGTCAATGTTTGCACTTGTCATGTCCAAGGCAAAATTGGATGGATTGGGTGTTCCAAATACAATGGGCGAAATGCACAAGCTGGCACCCAGGACAAAGAAAATATTGAAAATGTTGGACCCCACGATATTGCCCATTGCAATTGCATTGCGGCCTTTGTACGAAGCAACCACAGATGTAGCTAATTCAGGCAGGGATGTGCCGATTGCAACAATGGTCAATCCAATCAATTTTTGGCTCACCCCACATCGAGTGGCAATCAGGACTGCATGATCTACCACAAATTTACCACCGATCACCATACCTAATAAACCTAATACTAGATATATGCTAATCCTTTGCCCTGACATTGCTTTTACCTCGCTTAGTTCGACTGTATCGACTGCAGAAGTTTTGGCAATGGAAAGCACGTAATACAGGAAAAAGCAGAAGAAAACCAAAAAAATTACACCATCTCCAAAGGAGAGATGATTGAATTGGCTGCCCCACAGTTGATCATTGCAAAGCAATAAAAGCAAAAGAGCAGAGAAAATAGCAAAAGGAATTTCTTTGGCCACTGTATTCATTGTGCATCGAATTGGGTGGATGAGGCCAGCAAGCCCTAAGATTAAAAGAATATTGCAAATGTTGCTGCCCACAATATTGCCAAACGAGATTCCAGGCGCATCTTGCTTGATGCTTGCAACCACGTTGACGACCAATTCAGGAGCAGAAGTACCAAAAGCGACCACAGTAAGGCCGATTACTATTTCTGAAATAGCCAATTTTTTAGCTAATGCACTCGCCCCGTCTACAAAGAAATCCGCTGCTTTGAGCAGCAAAATAAATCCACCGACCAAATAAGCAATGGAAATCAATAAATTCATGTCCATTGATGACATCCTTTCTTCATACGAAGGAATAATAAAAACAGATCGCTTATGGAAAGCAATTGATCTGGCAAACCAGTTTTTCAGATCCCGCTCTCCCAAACTTAGCCCATTTTTTTTCTACATACGCTTGGTCTGCTTTTACTTGATCACATAATGCCTGGACAGTTTCAAATGTTTTTTGATCTCGAATTTTTTCAAATATTTCTGTTTCCAAAATTTGGCCATAGAGATTGTCATGGTAATCCAAAAGATAAACTTCAATTTTTACATCGCTTTGTTCTCGGAATGTAGGACAAGTGCCGATGCTAATCAGACTGAGGTAATGTTCGCCAGCAATATGTGTCATGCCTGCATATACACCATGAGGTGGGCATAAACCATGCACCAATTCTAGGTTTGCGGTCGGAAATCCAAGTTCCCTGCCTCTTTGCTTTCCTGAAACAACTTTACCAATCAAAGAAAATGGCCGTCCAAGCATGGCCTGAGCTGTGGTCAGCTCTCCTGCTAATATAGCGTTGCGAACTCGTGTGCTTGAAATTTTGTCAGCGCCATCTAAGTACAAATCTGCAGGAATGGCTTGGAATGAGCCTGCTTTTGATATTTCTTGAAGTAACGCCCAATTGCCTTGGCCTTGATATCCAAAATGGAAATCTTTGCCTGCCACAATACCGATTATTTTAAGCCGTTGAATTAAATCTCGAATAAAGTTTGGGGCTGTGATATGCGCTACTTCTCTGGTAAACTGAAGAGTCAAGCACACATCTACACCCAATTCTTCCAAAATTGCTAGGCGTTTTGAAAGAGGCATGATGCTCAATGGAGCCTTACCGCTAAGGACTAGCATAGGATGTTCTGCAAATGTAATCACCAATGCAGTTGCATTTTGATTTCTTGCAGATTGAACTACCTGGTGAATTAATTTTTGATGTCCTTGATGGATCCCATCAAAGACACCAATCGTCGCAATTGCAGCTTGCCATTTAGGAATTGCCCTAAAAAAATCATAAATTTCCAAATAAATTCAGTGCAAACAAAAAGCACCGCCTCCACTAATGTCTTTTATAGATTGAAAAGAAAAACCAGAAGAAAACTCTTCTGGCTCTTCTTTAAACATAAGATTCTTCCAATTCTCGAAGGCTTTTTGTCAAAGTTATTTTTTCAGCGGGCTGAAATTTTTGAATAAATGTAATACCATGTAAATGGTCTATTTCATGCTGAATCACGCGTGCAGCAAAATCTTCGGCTGTAAAAATGCTAGTTTCTCCATTCAGTAAAAGTGCAGATACTTCAATCCATAATGCTCGCGTTACATTGCCATAGATACCTGGAAATGAAAGGCATCCTTCTTCTGCAAGGCAACGGCCTTTACGCTTCAAGATTTTTGGATTTAGATAGACCATCTCTGATCCAACTTCTGAATCAGGGTTCACTACAATGATCTGCTTAGATACACCAACTTGAGGACCTGCCAAGCCCACGCCATGTGATCCATACATGGTCTCAATCATTTCTTTGGCCAATTGGCGGATTTCATCATTGATTTCTAAAATTGGCTCGGCTGGTTTCGTTAAAATTGGATCAGGATATTTAAGAATCGTAAGCATAGCGATTCCTTTCTGGATTAAGCTAGGCGTTCAAAAAAGGCCCCACAGCGATTGAGACTGAGCCTATCGAGTTTAACGTTTTTGAGTTGAATTAGCGGGACAAAATATCGTCTTCAGTCGCTGGGAGTTGATCAGAGCCACAAGAAAAAAGTTGATATCGTCCAGTTCCTAAGACTATGCCTGTTTTATTGCGTTGTAGTTTAGGTTGGATGAACACAGAATTTCCCTGGATGAAATAAGCATGCCTGGTGGTTTCTACTAAATCTCGATGATGAAAATAAATATAAGGATTTCCCCAAGGATCTAAAAGTTCATAAAGATTTTGTGTTTGAAACGTAGAGCCATTGAGTTTTTGCAATGGAATTGGACTAAAATCGCTGTCTGTATTCCCCAATTGAGCATCACGAAAAGCAAAAAATCTCTGGCCATTGGCTTGTGGAGCAGAAAGGCAGACTACCAAAGCTTCGATGCCAGAATTGATTTTATTATGATGCTTAAGGCCCAAATCTTGGAGATCTGAGACAGGAAAATCACGATATTCAGCTTCATAAATGCTTAAGCTTAATTGTAATTCTTGGATGTCGGCTAAAGCAGCTTTTTGCTTGCTGCGATCCATGATTGTGCCTAATGCTGGAAGCAAAATAGAGGCCAAAATGCCTAAAATAAAGATGACCACCAGCAATTCTACCAGGGTAAATCCGTTAGTTGGCAATCTCATGTTCTTCGACATTGAGAGCATCCTTACGGGATAGCTTCAGTTTACCTTGACGATCTACGCCCAAGACTCGTACCACTACAGTATCCCCATCTTTGAGGACATCGCTGACTTGGACAATTCTCGTAGGCGCTATCTCTGAGATATGTACCAATCCTTCGACATTGCTGAAGATTTTGACAAAAGCACCAAATGGTTTTACGGCGGTTACTTCGCCTCGATAGCATTTTCCTAGTTCAGGCTCTCCTGTGAGATAATGGATTTGTTTGAGCGCTTTGTCAGAGGATGATTGATTATAGGAATACAGTGTGACCTTGCCTGTGTTGGACTGTACATCAATGCGCACATTGTAAGTATCTTGGATTTCTTGGATATTTTTGCCGCCTGGGCCAATTAAATCGCGAATGCGTTCTTTGCGAATCATAAAAGAAGAAACGCGTGGAGCAAAAGAAGACAATGCTGGTCTGGGCTTATCTAATAATTTGCGCATTTCACCAAGGATAAAGAGTCGGCCTTGCCGGGCTTGCTCTAATGCTTGCGTCATGACTTCTGGGGGCAAACTCCCGATTTTGTTGTCCATCTGAACTGCTGTGATTCCTTGCTCTGTGCCGGCTACCTTAAAATCCATATCGCCCATATGGTCTTCTTCTCCCATGATGTCTGTCAAGACGACGGTTTTGTTGTCTTCCTGAATCAGACCCATGGCCACACCAGCCACCATGTTTTTGATTGCTACGCCTGCATCCATGAGAGCAAGGCAGCCTCCACATACTGTGGCCATCGAAGATGATCCATTGGATTCTGTGATATCTGATATCAATCGAATGGTATAGGGAAACGAAGATTCAAGCGGCAATACTTGCTGCAATGCACGAGTGGCCAAAAAGCCATGCCCGATTTCTCTACGGCCAGGGCCACGTACAGGTTTCACTTCTCCTACACTAAATGCTGGGAAATTGTAATGCAGCATAAATTTTTGCCTGATTTCACCGGACAAAGTTTCTACAATTTGCTCATCCTCAGGTGTGCCCAAAGTACAGCTCACCATAGCCTGTGTCTCACCGCGTGTGAAAATAGCAGAACCATGTGTTCTTGGCAGCCAACTGACTTTCCCTGAAATAGGGCGGATTTCTTGAAAAGTACGGCCATCCACACGGCGATTTTCATGGACTAAATAACGACGGAATATCTTATATTTATTGGCATCAATCAAATAATTGATGATTGTTTCGCTCACATCTGGGAATTTTTCCAATAAAGCAGTGGTTGCAGCTTTATATACCTCTTTTACCTGGTTGGCCCGAACTTTTTTATTTGGCCCTACAATAGCTTTTTGGAGAGGTTCTATTGTCAGTTGATCCAACATTTCTTTGAATCCCTCAGGCAAAGCAAGTTCTTGACAAACGCGTTTGGCATTCCCAAGCTCTTTTTGCCATTGATCTAAGAGTTCAAAGAACGGTTGCAACACTTGATGTGCGTATGCAATGCCTGCTTGGAGATAAGTTTCTTGAGTTTCCTTAGCTTCGCCTTCTAACATGACAAGGCCGTCTTTGCTGCAAGAGATGACCATATCCATTTCAGTGTTTTGGCGATCTTGTTCAGTTGGCATGGCAATAAATTTGCCATTTTTGCGAACTAATCGAATGCCGCCTAAAGGGCCATTCCAGGGAATATCAGAAAGCATTAAAGCGGCGGCTGCGCCTAAAATAGATAAAATTTCTGGCTCAGAATCTGCATCAAAGCTTAGCACAGTGGCCATCAGTTGGGTTTCAGAAAAAAATGTTTCAGGAAATAAAGGTCGAATGGAGCGATCAATCAAACGGCTTGCTAAAATTTCGTGTTCCTGTGGTTTAGATTCTCGTTTGACAAATCCACCAGGAATTTTGCCAGCAGCAGCAGTTCTTTCCCGATATTCTACGCTCAATGGAAAAAAATCTGCTCCGGCCATCTCTTGTTGGTCTTCTGCGGCCACAACTGTCACTAATACAACTGTATCACCTAGCCGCACTAACACTGCTCCAGATGCTTGTTTTGCAATTTCGCCGGTTTCAAGAAAGATTTCACGATTTTCAATTTTAAATGAACCTTTTTTCACGAATTCAATGCGGCTGAGTCTGGCCTGAAAGCGCAATGCCATGAGTTAAAGTTTGAGCAGTCGCTTCGTATAAC
>Ga0179939_1024671_pt1 | contig 10654 bp, 8 predicted proteins | sample AD_UKC032_sludge_FD_136009 | JGI IMG/M metagenome (GOLD analysis project Ga0179939, IMG submission 136009) | Active sludge microbial communities of municipal wastewater-treating anaerobic digesters from Illinois, USA - AD_UKC032_MetaT... | ecosystem: Engineered > Bioreactor > Anaerobic >...
CCTGGCTATGATTATCTGAGGGGAATTTTTTTTTACGAAATATTTCCTATTGCTTCCTATTTAGGGCCATACCAATATCCAGATTGGAAATATGCAGTTTATGGCTATATTGCCGGAGCTTGTTTATTCATTGCTTTTAGTGTACTTTGGTGCAAGAAAGGAAATTATGCAACCCATTCAGGAGCCTAATGCTCTGCCTCATGGCAAATTTATTTTAGCAATCAGTATTCATATCTTTCTTTTCATTGGTATGTTGTTGTGGTATTCTGGCTCTGAATATTTCGTATTTTCTTCCGCTAGCACTGTCTATTCTTGGTGCGTTGTCAGCAGCATCATCGCAATTTGGCTGTTAGTATCCTGGGGATGGATGGGAGGAGAGCTTATTTCTCCCTACTGTGCATTTTTAATCGCGGCTATTATGTTTAGCACAGGGCAAGCTATATTGGAAGTTTTTTCTTTGAATCCTTATGGCTTATTAAATAACATGTTTTCAGATCAAACTTTGATTGATAGCTTGTTTTTGGTCAATTTGGGCCTTTGGAGCACACACTGCGGTGGGCTTTTCGCGCAAAAGAAAAAAGGTAGTCCTCCCCGGCTTTGGACATACGAACCCAATGAACGATCTACAAAAATCAGTGGTTGGATATTTTTCATATTGGGTTTTGGCCCCATGATGATAGTGATGCAAGAATATCTTCAAAAAGTAGCCCAAGGTGGCTATTTTGAATTGTACTCTACAGAAGTAGCTATCTCCTATGATGCATGGTATAACCTTCTTGCCCCGTTTAATCTAGTAGGGAATCTTTTGATTTTGAGTGTTGCCAAAAAAGACACAAAAGCAAAATATATTGCAACAGCCATGATGGGTGTATTGATACTTTGCTATTTTTTTATTGGATTGAGAACATTTGCTATGACTATTTTGTTTGCCACAGCCTGGATATGGCATACAAGCATTCAACGAATTCAAGCAAAGTTTGCAGTGTTAGCCGGTATTTCCGTGGTAGCCATTTTCCCTGTGATATTTGAACTTCGCAATCTTGCGGGTGAAGAACGATTATCATATAATATATATGTCGAATCTTTCCAAAAAACAGAAAATCCATTGGTTTTAGCAGTCAACGAAACAGGTAACAGCCTGATGACTGTAGCATGGACATTAGAATTAGTCCCTGATCAATTTGACTATAATTATGGGGCGGACTATTTTTACGCTTTGACTACTGCATTGCCTAATTTGTTTTGGAGTATACATCCTGCTGTAGCCAGACAGTCGCCAGGAATTTGGCTTGTATGGACGGTCTTTCCAGAATATGCAGAACGGGGAGGAGCGTTTGGCTATCATTTTATTGCTGAAGCTTATCTAAATTTCGGTTGGTATTTTAGCCCTGTCATACTTTTTCTGGTTGGCTATGGAATAAATCGTCTTTTTCTTTGGACGACGAATTCCACAAGTTATACAAGATATGCGCTTCTTGCTTCATTTTTAATTTATTTTTATCCTTATGTCCGTAATGATAGCTATTTTGTAGTAAGACCATTTGTTTGGTATATCATCATCCCATTTTTCGTGGCTTGCTTTGTCCAAAAAACCCTTTCAGGGTCTAGTCAAAATCATCAGAAAAGGATTGGCCATGCCTAGAAAAATTCCAGTACAAACTGGCAATCGCCATGTCAAGTTTTTTCTAGCACTTGCGATTTTGGTCGGTTTTGCTTTATTGGGATGGTCTGTATCTGAAATTTCCTCCACCCAATCTGCAGAGCTACAAAAAGAAATTGAAAAACTCCAAAAAGAGGTACGAGAGTTGCAAGCTCAATATCAAGAAATCAAGCAAGAGATCAGTCGTTTGCGTTCGCCAAGTGCTTTAGACGATGTCAATCGTTTTTTGCAGGCTGAACCTTCACAAATCCAACAGCCTGGAGATAATGGTATCCAATCGAATCCTACTTTACCTAAGCCTATAGAGGCAAAAACAGAGCCTGCTATGCCAAAGCCGTCTGAACCTGCAAATTTATCACAAGTAGAACAACATCCTGTAATTGTGCTAGATACGAGGATTCCTAACATACGTTTTGTTGGTCAACTCCAACCCCAAAAAGGCAATTGGGCTGATTTATGGGATATCGAAAATAGAACTCAAAAAGATATCCAATTTTCTGTTCAACACCAGGCTAACATTGAAATCATTTGGATAAGTCAAGGCCAGCGTCTTTCAGCAGAATCCAATATATTACCTGCCAACATGCATATACAAGCTAAAATCATGGCCCCAATCACGATGCAAGAAAATTGTGAATATCAAATATTGTTAAAAACAAATGCTGAAACAACAATAATACCTATTTTGCAAGAATGATGTTGCAAAAATGCTTCAAATTGCATAAGATATGAGTTGCTATTTTCCGTTGAAAGTTATTGAAATTTATTTTAATGCTGGGAAGTACAAAAAGGGGGATTATTATGCGACATACTAATTCAGGATTTACCCTCATCGAACTGTTTGCAGTCATTGCTATCGTTGCTATTTTAGCTGTCATCGTGATACCTAGTCTTTTGAATACCAAATATATGGCTAATGAATCTGCTGCAGTGGCTCATCTGAAAAGTTTTTCTACTGCTATGATTGGCTATTATGAAGACCAATTAGATGCTTGCTATCCGACTAGCACCTCTGAATTTGGATTTTATTTTACACATGTGCCTCTAAAAGCAGGCTATAATTACTATTATGCCACCAACGTCAGCAAAACCTCCAAAGCTAGCGCCATAGTATATTATGCATATCCTACAAGTACAATCACTGGCAAAAGAATTTTCATGGTTGATGAAACATGCCGGGTTTGGGAAGCAAAAATCAACAAAACCAGCCAACTCAAAGACCCAACTGTAGATTTTACTAAAGATGGTAGCGCAAGGATCATAGATCCAAGCGATTTGGTTTGGACACAAAAAACTTAATGTGACAAAAATTGTCTACTCAAAAATGCTTTGTCAGATAAGTTTTTGATGCTTAGGTAATCAGACGTTTCCGTAACCAGCCAAAAATAGGATGGCACGTGCATAAGATCAAAATTCCGAAATGCAAGTGTTTTGTTTTGAAGATAATAGAGAAATTTCGCATCTGAAAATCGTCAATAAATGCTAGACAATTCATACCTATAGGAAGTTTCCGGTGCCCCTTCAGGGCACTGAAAGATACATCTCCACCTGGGGTTAGAAACCCCAGGCTTTATCCCCAAGCCGCTTCGCGGCAAAAAATACCAAAGAAAAGGCAAAATGGCAAATTTTTTCGTCTTGGCCATGCAACGGCATCGAGCAGAGATATTAACTTTCAGCATATAAAGCACTTGCATTATACATTTTTATTGCAAGGGTTGTAAAACTTGCTTTCTGTGTTACTACAGAAACCTCTGGTAATTAATGATCTTCAACTTGATGGCATTGCATAATTTATTGACAATCGTTCTATTAACGATCTGTAGCCGATGGCTTTATGCCAGCATGCATAATATAGCATTGTATTTTATTATGCGTGCAGCCATAAAGGCTACGACTACAGGTCGTTAATTATTGTAAATAATATTAGTATTATGAAGAAAGATTTACGAAAATTCTATGACTGCTTTGTTGGAATTACAATGGCCTCTTGCACAGGAGCCACTTCCTTGGGCCACAATTTTTGATCAACAGCAAAAAATTAAAGTAGAAATTGGTCCAGGAAAAGGAGAGTTTCTTTTAGAGCAAGCCCAAAAAGAACCTGGGTTCAATTTTGTTGGGTTAGAATTACGTTGGATCAGAGCCCTAAAAATTGCTAACGCTGCTGATAAAGCTAACTTACAAAATATAAAAATTATTGCAATAGATGCAAAAACATATTTAAAATATTTATTTCCAGCAAGTAGCATTTTTGCTTTGTTTATCCATTTTCCTGATCCTTGGCCTAAAAATCGGCATCAACAACGTCGCTTGTTGGGGCCAGAATTTTTACCAGCAATTCATCATGTTTTGGCCCCTGAGGGGAATCTCTATTGCACAACTGATGTACCTTGGTATAATCAGCATATCGAACAGACATTCAAAATGCATGCAGGTTTTGAGGTGATCTATCACCATCAAGGCAGTGCAATCCCCTTACAATATCATCAGACTCAGCATGAATTAAAATTCAAGGCTTGTGGGAAAACGATCTTTTATTTTTGTTTTAAAAGAAAAAAATAGATGTCCTAACTGATTCCATTTTCCTTTTCCAAAGGAATTTTCCAATTTTCAAATTGCCTTATGGTTGCCTTTTTTTTATAATCTTTAACCTAGTTGCTAGTCAACCGTCACCCTAGTTGCTAGTTGAGTCGTTGACCAGTTGACTAGGAACGTGGCAAGATATGGGTAGATACCTTCTGATGAACTCCCAATTGGAGAGCTACTAGCTTAATCTCACAGCAAGTTTAGGGAGCCCAACCGCTTCGGCGGACTGGCAGGTAACTGCCCATTGGTGTAGCAATGAATAAGTACCAGTCTGCGTATATTGGTACTTAACTTTTTTTCTAAAATGTGGAGTCTATTACTCTTTTTCAAACAATAAGTTACTAGTTCGAACAACTAGCAACTCGGGTAGTCAATGTACTTTTTTTTGGCGATTTGTTCTGAAAGGAGACATCCTTGATAGTGAGTGTTTGCATAGAAAAGGGGGGGACCGGTAAAAGTCAAACAGCGGTGAATTTATCCGCCGCATTAGTTAAATTTTGCAAGCTAAAAGTATTGGTGGTTGACCTGGATCCTCAAGGCACCGCGTCTTTGGGTTTTGGTATTTCCCCCCTTTCTACCAATACTCATGCAATTCATGAAGTTTTGAGCGGTGAAATTCAACCGCATGAGTCAGTTTATGCATATAATGAATCCGAACTCTGCATCATGCCTGCTCGTCATGAATTGGCACTCTTTGGCTCACAAGAATTTAGCGAACAGCTTGCCGGGATTTTAAACCCCATGAGTCAAGTTTTTGATTTTATTTTTATTGATTTACCGCCCACCTTGGGCAATTTTACCACAACCGCTCTTTCACTTTCCGATGCAGCAATTATCCCAGTTAACGCAGGTTCTTCAGTATGCATCATTGCCCTTTTAAGCCAGATGCGTACCATCCAAAGTATCCAAGAAGCGGTAAATTCTAAGTTGAGAGTATTGGGTATCTTAGGATGTATGGTCAACAACACAAGAATTTGTACAGAAGTCATATCTTGGATGGAAGAAGAATATCCGGAGCTTTTGTTCCAGACTAAAATTCGACACAATATTAAACTGGCAGAATCATTAGGACTTGGTGAGCCAATTTTCGACTATAGCCCGGATAGTTACGGGGCTTTAGACTACAAGTCCTTGGCCCTTGAGGTAATGGGGAGGGTATCATAAGTGGATCTTTTGAGGATAGTAGTAAAGAAGCGTGCGGAGGTTGCCGCAGGAACTGAGGGTGCTGAAGACCGTGAATCCCTAAGCCGCTTTTCATCACGTGTTTCCAAGCTTCGTGGCGAAGGTCCAATGTCTAGTTCTGCGGAACCAGAAGTAACATTGGAAGTGGTTAGCATCAATATCCAAGATATTGAAGTCCCATCCAATTATGCGCGCCAAGTTACAGGCGACGTATCCTCTTTGGCCGCTAGCATTAAAACCTATGGTATCCAACAACCTATTAAAGTGGTCAAAATTAAAGGCAGCAAAAAATATCGTCTTGTGTTTGGCCGTCGTCGCTTGGAAGCTGCGCAGGTTGCCGGATTTGAAGCAGTCCCTTGTATCGTAGAATTGGTAACACGCGAAGATAGAATGCAAATTTTGGCCTTGGCTGAAAACATGCATCGCTCTCCCTTAAGCCCATTAGAGCAAGGCCAGACTTTTGAAGAGCTCAAAAAAGGCGGTGTTACCCTTCATGATATCGCCAGCAACCTTGAAATTAGTATGGAAAAAATTAAAGAACTCGTTGAGCTTTTGGAATTGCCCGAAGCAGTGCGCAAAGAAGTCGCAAAAAACCCAGAACAGTTTAGCATTGCAATCTTAAAACTCCTCCGCAGCACGTATCAAAAATCTCAAGAACTGGGTAAGACACTATTCAATGCAGTTTTAGCAGGGAATGTTACCAATCCAAAAGAAGCACAAACTTTCTTGGCTACGCACAAATAAAAGCTTTATTCCGAGGGCTATGCTGGGCATTTTGCCCTGTATACCTTCGGGAAATTTTTTTGAGAGGAATAGCATGGGGGCAGCAAAATCCCAAAACAATCCTAAACCAAGCCGACCTCCTCATCGTTTAGCCAAAAACAGAACACCACATAAATTGCGCATGAAATTAACACTGTTTTCTTGGATATTACTTGGAGCAGTAGTGGCCACAGGCATCCTCTTTGGTATATGGATTCAGGAAAATACGCAACAAAAGCTTTTCCATGAGCTGCTTCATTTTCAAATTCCTGAACAGCCTACAGAATTCGATCCAAAGGCCTATGCTAGTGTTTTGGAATGGATCAAAATGGGGCATTCAGGAGCTTCATGGTTAATGGACCATTACAAAGAAGGAAATTTGTCGCAAAAGACTGCCATTCTTTTAATTTTAGGAGAGACAAAAGGACCTTTAACACCTGAATTTTTAATAGATGTGATTGAAAACGATGATGCCAGACTGATTCCCTTTGCAGTTTACAGTTTTGGAAAACTTCAAAGTTTAGGAATTTCTATAGTGATAGAAAAAATCCGTATTGCCAAAGAACGAAAGCCATATTTAATTACCGCATTGGCAAATACGAGGCATACGGAAGCTATCGCAGCATTGCTTTCTTATACTAAAGATCCAGATCCCAGAATTCGATTGTCTGCTATAGAAGGAATCTCCTTATTTCCCAAAGAAGCAAAAATATTAGAAGGATTACCTTTATTTTTAACCGACCCAGAGCCATCTGTGGCTACTGCGGGACTAAAACTTCTCCAATTTTTAGCTCAACAACGAGTCTTAGGAAATGTGGTTGAAAAGCTGAGTTTGCGAATCCAAAATGATTTTCAAAATACCACCAACCCAGAAACTCGGGGAATTCTCATTCGCGCTATGGGTGTTGTTGGTCCATATTTAAAACCAGATGGTTCTAATTATATTCCTAAATTTCAACCTTTAGTACGAGAAGCCTTTCAAAAAGGCACATTAGCAGAAAAAACTGCTGCAGCTTGGACCATTGGCTGTTTTTTAGATACAGACCTCAAACAAGGATTGCTGGATGTCTTAGCGCAAGAAAATCCAGAACTGACCCAGAACGCTGCAGAAAGCCTGGTTGCTTTATGTGATCCGGAAATCCCTGCTTACATATTGCAACACTCTTGGCCACAAACAGGCCATTCCCAAATTGCGATAGCACAAATTTTAGCCCAATATCATACCTACATTCTTCGCATGAACCTTGAATCACAAAGTATTGCCTTTTTGATTCAAGCATGGCAAAAAGCAGATGCCTCTGCGATCGCACAAATAGCAGAAAGTCTGGGCCGCTTTACAAAAGAACATACGGCGGCATTATTGTGGCAGCCAGAACACATCAAAGATTTCCATGCTTTAGCTCAAGTGCTGAAAAATCAAGCAGAGCCGCTCAGCCAATGCACAAAATTTTTCATTCCAGCAGTGCAAGAATGGATTGCCAATGATACGGCTCATACAAATGTTTCTCGCGAGATACAAGCCCAAATTATCTTAGCCTTGAATCGGCTACTTGCCCAAGACGATTTGCCAAAGTTATTGTCAAACCCTAATACAGTAAGTAAAATCCAAGACATTCAAAAAGCTTGGCAAGAAAATCATACAAATTCCCCTATCCATCTACATCGTATTCTATTGGAAGAATTATATCCCAATTTATTTTTTCCAAATCCGCTCTTGTGCCCCATACATTTTAGTAATGTTGAGCAGTTTGTAGAACGCATTAAGCCACGATCCAAAAAAGATCCCAAAATCATCCAAAATAGCTTCACTCGATGGACATGGGATTTACTTCCAGGAGTTATACATCAAAAACTCACGGCTCTTGAATCTGGCAAAACAATACCTAATTTCTTACAATGGGAATTCATCCAAGAACTCAACTTAGCCTTCCAACGCAACGATTGGTATAATACCGAACGCATGCAAGATATGAAGATTCCTAAGGAGCTGGTGCAATTACAACAAAAGAAATTATCTCCTTTGGAACGAATCTATGCGAATCGCAAACTTTTTCAGCATGTATTTGGCAAAGAAATTAAAGTTTTACAATTTTATGACGGAAAAAAGTAATATGCAATGCTTTTGGATATGGTGTTTCTTGGCTTTCATCATGTTCCCATGCCTATGGTCGCAGCCAGAGCGTTCCTTATATATTGAAACTGATGCTGAAATGCAACAAGAAATGGAATATGCTTTGGCGCAAGAAGTTCAAGGCCAATTGTCTGCAGCATGGACGATTTACCAACGCCATTGGAAAAAATCCAAAGCATTGGTTCAGCCATGTTTACTTTCGCATACTGCACTTCAATCTTTAAAAACAGCGATTGACCAGTATAAAAGCAATAGTACAGTAACATCGCCTGTAGTATTCCCAGAACTTATCTTAAATCCTACTATGCTTGCCCAAGTTGCTGCCTTAGAATCTAAGGCAGGATTTGGGGCAACCGCTCACTACCTGAATAAAGCGCTAGCACCCGGGTTATATATTAGTACGCCTGAGTATATCCGCATACGTTGTGGTCATTGGGACAAAGAACTCAGCGAATACGCCAGCCTAAAGCGTGAGATGGACGAACAAATCCAAGCAGCATGGAATATTGGGCCACAGCAACTTTACCGTGTGATTCTACAATATCCACTACAGCTCATTTCAGTAAAACTGATGATTGATTTAGGGGATTGGTATTTTGAACAAGGACAGTTGCATCGCGCATTGGGCATTTGGTATCGTCTTAAACTCTGGAAACAAAATCTAAGCACTCAAGATTGTCTTGATGTGGACATTCGAATAGCATTAGCAAGCTATCTATGCGGGGATTTTTTGGTTTTTCAAGCCCTGCGCGATCAATATCAAACTGCTCTGTACAAAGAGACTTGGATTACATATCGCAATCAAAAAATGCGGCTTTCACGTTTTTTTCAAGAAATTGCAAAAGAGAAATACTCACAAACTACCCAGCAATGGAATTGCTTTGGTGGCAATCCATCGCAAAGTCGCTTAATCACTGGCCCTGATTTGGTGGGCAAAGATTTTCCATGCCAAGCATTTCGGCTATCACGTCACTATGATTTCCACGAAATACCCAGGCCATTGTTTGGAGAAAAGCGCATCTATACCTATAGCCTTAGCATTAAAGATCACTTTATTGTAGCCACTTCCATTCAAAACCCTGATGAACCCAAAACTCTGTGGCGTTTTTCTTTCCCCCTGCACATTGCTATGGATATGACTGATTCCAGCCTTTACTCTCCTGCTCTTTGGCGAGATCGGCTGTATGTTTTGTTTCCACCAAATACTCTGGGGAACCAAGTCTTTTGTTTGGATACAAAAGAGACGATCGCAAATTCACAACGTGTGATATGGAAATGGCCTACAGAATCAGAAGCACAAGATATTATATTGCATAGTGCGCCATTAGTACTAGATGGCAAAGTCTTTCTGCATCTCACACTATTCAATCAACAGATCAACAGTGAAATTGTGTGTTTAAATGCGCAAACTGGGGAATTGATTTGGCGGCAATTTTTAAGCTCTATCATGCCATTAGAATATAAGCAAGCGACAAAACTAAAATACGCTCCAGCATCTACAGGATTAGCAGCAGGCTATGGGCTTGTGTATTGTTGTTCTAATTTAGGCACCATAGGGGCGGTTGATATGGAGACTGGCGAAATTCGCTGGATTAGCAAATATCATGAGCTACTTCCTCAGCAATACAGATTGCAACTAGGCAAAACAATTCCCAAGTGCATGCATACTCCACCCATTGTGAAGCATGGAAAATTATATGTGGTAGCGCAAGATGCAAAGCTTTTGTTAGTCTATCATGCACTCACTGGTGCTATACAACAAATCTTTCCGGACAGCCAGCATCAAGGCGAATTTCAAGAATTATTTGGTGTGAGCGAAGATGGAAAAATTTTTTTATGCACCCAGGATGAAATATTGGCATTGCAACCAAACGCAGCCCAAGAAATTCTCTGGTGCAAAGGAGGTTTTTCAGGAAGCATAGGACATGGTATGCTCACACGAGAATGGCTCTATTTCGCAGCAAGCGGCAATTTATTCCAAATGTCGATCGAAAATGGAAAATGCAGTCGTATTGAAAATCCGAACCTTGGTGTTCTGAGCAATACACAAGGGCTTTTGTTGATTTCTGATATATCCCAAGATTACCTCATTCGCACAGGTCGGCAATTGTACATTCATAAGATTACACCGCCAAATAAATAATCCTTGATTCATGTTTTTTTGGTGGCCACTTCCGCCAATTGCAGCAGACGCTATCGGTCGTTTTCTAGCCTGCAACTTGCCTTTGGTTGCTTTCTGGGGCGCTGCTGAATTGGCTCACTTCCGCCAATTGCAGCAGACGCTATCGGCTCTGGGACTTCCGCCAAAATTGCAGCAGACGCTATCGTTTTCTAGC
>Ga0179939_1028531_pt1 | contig 10332 bp, 21 predicted proteins | sample AD_UKC032_sludge_FD_136009 | JGI IMG/M metagenome (GOLD analysis project Ga0179939, IMG submission 136009) | Active sludge microbial communities of municipal wastewater-treating anaerobic digesters from Illinois, USA - AD_UKC032_MetaT... | ecosystem: Engineered > Bioreactor > Anaerobic >...
AATGGTTATGCCTGGTGACAACATTTCGGTCAAAGTTAAATTGATTTCATCAATTGCTATGGAAGAAGGGTTGCGTTTTGCAATTCGTGAAGGCGGTCGCACCGTAGGTGCTGGCGTTGTTGCATCGATTATTGAGTAAAAATTATGTCTAATCAAACTATCAGAATCCGCTTAAAATCATTTGATCACAAATTGATTGATCAGTCGGCTAGTGAGATAGTAGAAACAGCAAGAAGAACGGGCGCACAAGTTAAAGGTCCGATTCCATTGCCTACTAAAAAAGAACGTTTTACGATTCTGATTTCACCGCATGTTGATAAAAATGCGCGTGATCAGTATGAATTAAGAACCTACAAAAGATTGCTAGACATCGTCGAGCCAACAGATAAAACTGTTGATGCGTTGATGAAATTAGACTTAGCAGCTGGCGTTGATGTTCAGATTAAGTTGAATTAAGAATAGAGGAATTGGCAAATGTCAATAGGTCTTATTGGTCGTAAATGTGGTATGACCAGAGTCTTTTGTGAAGACGGTACATCTGTTCCTGTGACCGTGTTACAAATTGATTCAAACAGAGTAACGCAAGTTAAAAGCCTCGAAACCGATGGCTACCGCGCAATTCAAGTTGCTGCGGGCGAGAAAAAAGCGTCAAAAGTGAACAAAGCAATGGCAGGACATTATGCGGCAGCAAACGTTACCGCAGGTCGTGGTCTTTGGGAATTTAGACTTGAAGAAGGTGAAGGTTCAGAATTCAATTTGGGTTCAGAATTGCCGTTAAGTATTTTTTCTGAAGGTCAAATCGTTGACGCGCAAGGGACTAGCATTGGTAAAGGTTTTGCGGGTGGTGTGAAAAGACATCATTTCAGTATGCAAGATGCAACGCACGGTAACTCGTTGTCACACCGTGTTTTGGGTTCTATCGGTATGTGTCAAACACCTGGTCGCGTTTTCAAAGGTAAAAAAATGGCAGGACATTTGGGTGCTGCAAAAACTACCATTCAAAACTTGACGATTCACTCGATTGATACAGAAAGAAATTTAATTTTAGTAAAAGGTGCCGTTCCTGGTGCTAAAGGTGGCGATGTTGTGATTACGCCTGCTTCTAAAATGAAAAATAAGAAGAAGGGGTAGGTCATGGGATTGCAAATACCTAAATTAAACGAACAAAGCGGTTTGCAAGTTAGCGAAGCGGTTTTTGGACAAGATTACAATGAAACACTTGTTCATCAATTAGTTACTCGCTATTTAGCTGGCGCACGTCAAGGTACCAAAGCACAAAAAACACGTTCTGACGTGAGCGGCGGTGGCATCAAACCATGGAGACAAAAAGGCACAGGTCGTGCGCGTTCAGGTACGGCAAGAAGCCCTATTTGGCGTACAGGTGGTGTCACGTTTGCTGCGAGACCGCGTAACTATGATCAAAAATTGAACAAAAAAATGTTCCGTGTGGGCATTCGTTCGATTTTGTCTGAGTTATTGCGTCAAGACCGTTTAGTTATCAGTGCGGAAGTTTTGGCTACTTCGCCAAAAACTAAAGCGTTGAAAACACAATTGAATGCGATTGAATCAAAACGTACGTTGATTGTTGTCAATGAAGTTGATGCAAATTTAGCTTTGGCTTCACGCAACATTCCTTATGTTGAAGTGGTTGAAGCGGCAAATTTAAACCCTGTTTTGTTAGTCGCTGCGGATAAAGTAATTGTTACGCCAAGTGCGTTGCAACAATTAGAGGAGCGTTTAGCATGAGTGCGAATTTGTACCAATTAACACGAGTTTTAGAAGCACCACTCATTTCTGAAAAAAGCACAAAAGTAGCTGAGAATGACAAGCAGATTGTTTTCAAAGTTTTGAAAAGTGCGACAAAGAAACAAGTAAAAAGTGCCGTTGAAGCAATGTTTAATGTCGAAGTGGATGCTGTGCGCGTGTTAAACGTAAAAGGCAAACAAAAAAGATTCGGACGCACATTAGGTCAGCGTTCAGACTGGAAAAAAGCTTACGTTAAGCTAAAAGAAGGTCATGATATTGAATTCGCTGCGGCTTAATTGATTAGTAAAGGAAACGGTAAAAAGTTATGGCGATTATAAAGTCAAAACCGACCTCCCCTGGATCACGGTTTGTAGTTCGGGTAAAAAATGACGCATTGCACAAAGGGAAACCATTTGCTGCGTTATTAGAGAAAAAAAGTAAAACAGGTGGGCGTAACAATAACGGTCGTATTACGACACGTCACATTGGCGGCGGTCACAAACAACACTATCGTTTGATTGATTTCAAAAGAAATAAAACTGAAATCCCAGCGGTAGTTGAGCGTTTAGAATACGATCCAAACAGAACGGCAAACATTGCGTTGATTTTGTACAAAGACGGCGAGCGTCGTTACATCATCGCACCGAAAGGTTTGGAAGCAGGTCAGGAAATTATTTCTGCTGATGTTGCACCTGTAAAACCAGGTAACTGTATGCCATTGCGTAACGTTCCAGTAGGTACAACAGTACACTGCGTGGAATTAAAACCAGGCAAAGGCGCACAAATTTCAAGAAGTGCTGGAACGTCGGTGCAATTAGTTGCGCGTGATAACACGCACGCTACGATTCGTTTGCGCTCTGGTGAAATGCGTAAAGTATTAGCAGATTGCAAAGCAGTTATCGGCGAAGTGTCAAATTCAGAACATAATTTGGCTTCACTTGGTAAAGCAGGCGCGAAAAGATGGCTTGGTGTTAGACCGACCGTTCGAGGCGTTGTAATGAACCCAGTTGATCACCCACACGGTGGTGGTGAAGGTCGTACATCAGGTGGTAGACATCCTGTAACGCCTTGGGGTATTCCAACAAAAGGCTATAAAACAAGAAAGAACAAACGTACTGATAACATGATTATCAGACGTCGTAAGTAAAATAAAGAGGAATCAACGTGCCACGTTCAATTAAAAAAGGTCCATTTGTTGATCATCATCTCTTGAAAAAAGTAGAAGATGCGGTGAAAGCCAACAATCGGAAACCGATTAAAACTTGGTCAAGACGCTCAATGATCGTTCCTGATATGTTGGGTTTGACTATCGCGGTGCATAACGGCAAATTGCACATCCCTGTTCTCATTACCGAAAATATGGTCGGGCATAAGTTAGGAGAATTTTCTCCAACTCGTACCTATAAAGGTCATGTGATTGATAAAAAATCTAAATAGAGGCAGGCGATGGAAGTTTCAGCAAAATTAAGTAATGCGCCTTTATCGGCTCAAAAAGCACGGTTAGTTTGCGATCAAATTCGCGGCTTACCTGTTGAAAAGGCATTGAATGTTTTGAAATTCAGTCCTAAAAAAGCCGCATTTATTGTAAAAAAAGTTTTGGAATCAGCAATCGCTAATGCAGAGCATAATGAAAGTGCTGACATTGATGAGTTGAAAGTGTCTACGGTTTTCGTAAATGAAGCCCCGACATTGAAAAGATTTAAGGCAAGAGCTAAAGGTCGTGCGAACCATATCCTTAAAAGAACCTGCCATATCACCATTAAAGTTGCAGAAAGCGAGTAGGGGATAACATGGGTCAAAAAGTACATCCAACTGGCATACGTCTTGGAATTGTTAAGGATTGGAATTCGCGCTGGTATGCAAGCAGCCAAGATTATCCAACTTTTCTGCACCAAGATTTGAAAGTCAGAGAGTTTTTAAGAAAAAAATTGGCACACGCTTCAGTGAGTCGCATTCAAATCAATCGCCCCGCAAATAACGCGCAAATTACGATTTTCACGGCTCGTCCTGGCATCGTAATCGGTAAAAAAGGCGAGGACATCGAAGTTTTGAAACAAGAAATTTCAAAAATGATCGGCGTACCTGTTCAATTGAACGTTGAAGAAATCAGAAAACCTGAATTAGATGCGTATTTAGTTGCAGAAGGTGTTGCACAACAGCTAGAAAAACGTATCATGTACCGCCGCGCAATGAAACGCGCTGTGACAAATACAATGCGTTTAGGTGCTGAAGGAATCAAAATCAATCTTGGCGGTCGTTTAAACGGTGCTGAAATTGCGCGTAGTGAGTGGTATAGAGAAGGTCGTGTACCTTTGCATACTTTACGAGCTGACATTGATTATGCAACAGCAGAAGCACATACAACCTACGGAATTATTGGCGTAAAAGTCTGGATTTTCAAAGGTGAAGTGTTTGATATTGATGCACACAATGCGTCACTTAACGCTGATGCGAAAAAATAGTTGAGGGAATAAAGAGATGCTTCAACCTAAAAGAACAAAATTTCGTAAGCAACACAAAGGCAGAAATAGTGGTATTGCGGTTCGTGGTTCGTCAGTAAGTTTTGGCGAATTTGGCTTGAAATCAGTCAGTCGTGGTCGTTTAACGGCGCGTCAGATTGAATCAGGACGACGCGCTATTTCACGTCATGTTAAACGTGGCGGTAAAATTTGGATTCGTGTGTTTCCAGACAAACCAATTACTGAAAAACCTTTAGCAGTTCGTATGGGTAAAGGTAAAGGTAGCGTGGAGTATTGGGTAGCACAGATTCGTCCAGGTGCCATGTTGTATGAAATTCAAGGTGTTTCAGAAGAATTAGCTCGCGAAGCATTTGAGCTTGCAGCAGCAAAATTACCATTGAAAACACTTTTTACTGTACGGACGATAATGTAATGAAAGCAAGTGAATTACGTCAAAAATCGCGCGATGAGTTGTCGGCTTTGTTGATTGAACTAGCGAAAGAAAGTTTTGCACTCAAAATGCAAAAAGGCACTGGACAATTGTCTAAAACCGCGCAAGTGAAACAAGTACGACGTGACGTGGCTCGCGTTCAAACGATTTTAAACGAAATGGCGAGAGCGTAGTATGAGCGAAGAAACAAAAGTACGAACCATTACAGGTCGCGTTGTCAGCAATAAAATGGACAAAACGATTACTGTTTTGGTTGAACGAGTGGTAAAACATCCTGTTTATGGAAAATATATCAAACGTTCAACAAAAATGATGGCACACGATGAACAAAATACTTGCCAAGAAGGCGATGTAGTTGCAATTACTTCGTGCCGTCCGATGTCTAAAAACAAAACGTTTAAACTTGTGCAAGTTTTAGAACCTGCAAAAAAATAGTTTCAACGGTTAATTTATTATTTTAGGAACAAATCATGATTCAGATGCAAACTAACCTTGAGGTCGCCGATAATAGCGGTGCAAAAAAGGTCATGTGTATCAAAGTGTTGGGTGGTTCACATAGGCGTTATGCAGGTATTGGCGATATTATTAAAGTCAGTATCAAAGATGCTATTCCACGCGGCAGAGTAAAAAAAGGTGACGTGTATAATGCGTTGGTCGTTCGTACCCGTAAAGGTGTGCGTCGTGCTGATGGTTCAGTAATTCGTTTTGATGGCAATGCAGCCGTTATTTTAAACAACAACTTGCAACCGCTTGGCACTCGTATTTTTGGACCAGTTACTCGTGAGCTTAGAGGTGAAAAATTTATGAAAATTATTTCATTAGCTCCTGAAGTGTTGTAGGCGAGGACGAATTATGCAAAAAATCAAGAAAGGTGATGAAGTCATCGTCCGTATCGGTAGAGATAAAGGCAAAACTGGTCGAGTGGTACAAGTCCTAAAAAATAACAAAATTCTTGTTGAAGGCATCAATCAGGTTAAAAAAACACAAAAACCAAATCCTGCCGCAGGCGTTCAGGGTGGTTTTGTGGCTAAAGATATGCCGATTGAAATTTCAAACGTGGGTTTATATAACCCAGTAACAAAAAAAGCGGATCGGGTAGGCTTTAGATTCTTAGAAGATGGCAAAAAAGTCCGATACTTCAAATCAACTAACGAAGTTGTCGATGCGTAAGGTGAATCATGGCTAGATTAGAATCAGTATATAAAGAAACTGTTCGCCCTGCTCTAATGGAGCAGTTCGCTTACAAATCGATAATGCAAGCTCCGCGTATTACGAAAATTACTTTAAACATGGGCGTGAGTGGCGCAGTTGCAGACAAAAAAGTTTTGCAAGCTGCCGTTAGCGACATGGAAAAAATTGCAGGTCAAAAACCTGTTATCACATTGGCAAGAAAATCTATCGCTGGCTTTAAAATTCGTGATGATATGCCACTTGGTTGCAAAGTAACTTTGCGTAGCGACAGAATGTATGAATTTTTGGATCGTTTAATCAGTATTTCGATTCCTCGTATTCGTGACTTTCGCGGTTTAAACCCAAAAAGTTTTGACGGTCGCGGTAACTATTCAATGGGTGTAAAAGAGCAAATTATTTTCCCAGAGATTGATTACGACAAAATCGACATGTTACGCGGTATGGACATCACCATCACAACGACAGCACAAACTAATGAAGAAGGTTTGGCATTGTTGAAGTTGTTTAATTTTCCATTTAAACAGTAGAAGGTGACTGGTCATGGCAAAAAAATCGATGATTGCGCGTGAAGAAAAACGCAAAGAATTAGTCAAAAAATACGCTGTTAAACGCTCTGCGTTGAAAGAAATCATTCGTGATCCAAACGCATCGTATGAAGACAAAGAAACTGCTCATTTGCAGCTTCAAAAATTACCTAGAGATTCCAGTGCCTCGCGTGTTCGTAACCGTTGTAATTTAACGGGTCGTCCGCATGGTTACTATCGCAAATTTGGCTTGAGTCGTAATAAATTACGCGAAGCAACAATGCGTGGTGACGTTCCTGGCGTTGTTAAAGCAAGCTGGTAATTCTGGTGAACCAATTTTGGAGATTTAAAAAATGAGTATGACAGATCCAGTAGCGGATATGCTGACACGCATTAGAAACGGTCAGTCTGCTGGTAAAAAATTTATTAAACAACCTTCGTCTAAACTTAAAGTATCGATTGCAAAAGTGCTTAAAGAAGAAGGTTACATTACAGATTTCACCACTGAAACGACAGGCTCTCACACTGAGATGACTATTGAGTTGAAGTATTACAAAGGTGCGCCTGTAATTGAAAATATCAAACGAATCAGCAGACCAGGTTTGCGGATTTATAAATCGAAAGATGAATTGCCAAAAGTTCTCGGCGGGTTAGGTATTGCTATCGTGTCAACTTCTAACGGAGTTATGACAGATAGAGCGGCTCGTGCGATTGGACACGGTGGCGAAGTCATTTGCACCGTTTGCTAAGAGGTCGATATGTCAAGAATTGCTAAAGCTCCCGTTACTATCCCAAGTGGTGTGGACATTAAAGTAAGTGGCAACAACCTCACCGTAAAAGGTAGCAAAGGTACGTTGTCATTCGATTTTGATCCATCAATTAACATTGAAGTTGCAGATAATGTGGCTTCTATGGTCTGGAACAAAGACGATAAAAAAGCAACCGCTCAAGCAGGTACTGCAAGAGCGATTATGAATAACATGGTCACTGGCGTTTCAACAGGCTTTGAAAGAAAATTATCGCTTGTTGGTGTTGGTTACAGAGCGCAAGCAAACGGAAACGTTTTAAGTTTGTCGCTTGGCTTTTCACATCCTGTTGATTTTCAAGTTCCAGCTGGTGTTTCTGTTGAAACTCCATCGCAAACGGACATTATCTTGAAAGGTAGTGATAAACAATTGCTCGGTCAAGTTGCTGCAAAAATTCGTGCTTATCGTCCACCTGAACCTTATAAAGGTAAAGGCGTTCGTTATTCGGATGAGCATGTTGCTAGAAAAGAAGCTAAGAAAAAGTAGGGTAGCGTAATGGATAAGAAACAAACTCGTATGAAACGCGCATTAAAATTGCGTAGTCAGATTAAAAAGTTGAACGCTACTCGGTTGTCAATTCACAAATCGTCACAGCACATTTACGCGCAAATTATTAGCGGCGATGGCACAACGACATTGGCAAGTGCTTCAACTGTCCAAGCTGAATTGAAAGCTGGTTTAAAAAACACCAATAATATTGAAGCTGCAACAGCAGTCGGTAAGCGCATTGCTGAAAAAGCACTTGCAGCAGGTGTGACTGAAGTCGCTTTTGATCGTTCAGGTTTTAAATATCACGGTCGTGTGAAAGCACTCGCCGATGCCGCTCGCGAAGCTGGCTTGAAATTTTAGGAGATTACAATGGCTACAGCACCTACTCAACAAGGTAGCGCAGACGGGCTGCAAGAAAAATTGGTCAACGTTAGACGAGTCGCCAAAGTGGTTAAAGGTGGTCGCGTTTTCGGTTTTACCGCATTGACTGTTGTCGGTGATGGTGAAGGTCGCGTTGGTTATGGCGTGAGCAAAGCCCGCGAAGTACCGATTGCGATTCAAAAATCGTTAGAACAAGCGCGTAAAAATATGCGTAAAGTGGAATTAAAAGGCGACACCTTGCAATATCCTGTTACAAATACGACAGGCGCAGCAAAAGTTTATATGCAACCTGCTTCAGAAGGTACAGGTATCATCGCTGGTGGTGCTATGCGTGCTGTATTTGAAGTGGTTGGCGTACATAACGTATTGGCAAAATGTATCGGCACAAACAACCCAATTAACGTGGTTCGTGCGACGATTAACGGTTTAACCAGTATGCACAATGCTCACCAAATCGCTGCAAAACGCGGTTTGCCTGTTGAAAAAATTACGGGGTAACGTGATGAGTACAAAATTAAGTGTCACCATGACAAAAAGTCGTTTTGGTCGTTTGCCAAATCATCAAGCGTGCTTGAAGGGTTTAGGCTTACGCAAAATCAATCAAACAGTTGTGGTATTGAATACTCCCGAAAATAAAGGGATGATCAACAAAGTATCTTATATGCTTAAAGTTGAGGAAATCTAATGTTTTTAAATACTATTAAAGCTGCTGACGGTGCGCGTAAAAAATCGCGTCGTGTTGGTCGTGGTATTGGTTGCACCATGGGTAAAACCTGTGGTCGCGGTCACAAAGGTCAAAAAGCGCGTAGCGGTGGCTTCCACAAAGTGGGTTTTGAAGGTGGTCAAATGCCTTTGCAACGTCGCTTGCCAAAAATCGGTTTTACCTCGCACAAAGCAAAATTCTCATCTGAAGTTCGTTTAGGTGAATTGAATGGCTTGACTGCTGATGTTATCGATTTGAAAGTGTTAATCGACGCAAACATCGTTCCTGTTTTCACGAAAGTGGCACGCATTATTAAATCAGGTTCGTTGACGAAAGCGGTTACTGTAAAAGGTGTAAAAGTAACAGTAGGTGCGAAAGAATCTATTGAAGCTGCTGGTGGCAAAGTAGAGGCATAAGGTGAGTGTACCAAGAACGCAAATGGCAAATAAAACGGCGGATTTCTCAGAATTAAAAGCACGTTTGCTTTTTGTTTTGGGGGCTTTCATTGTTTATCGTGTTGGGGCGCACATTCCAGTTCCTGGAATTGACCCTAAAGCATTAGCGGCAATGTTCGCACAACAAAGTGGCTCGATTTTGGATATGTTTAACATGTTCTCAGGCGGCGCGTTAATGCGGTTGAGCTTGTTTGCGTTAGGTATCATGCCTTATATTTCAGCTTCCATTATTATGCAGTTGATGACGGTCGTTATTCCGTCAATGGAACAAATGAAAAAAGATGGTGAAATTGGGAGACGTAAAATCTCTCAATTCACACGTTACGGCACGGTCGTTTTGGCGACATTCCAAGCGATTGGAATTTCGTTAGCGTTGCAAAATCAAACGGCTGGCGGTTTGTCAGTTGTTTTAAATCCAGGTATTGGATTTGTTGCAATTACAACGATTACGCTAGTAACGGGTACTATCTTTTTGATGTGGCTCGGTGAACAAGTGACAGAACGCGGAATTGGTAACGGTATCTCGATGATTATCTTTGCAGGTATTGCTTCAGGTTTGCCAAAAGCAATCGGCAGCACTTTCGAGCTTGTTAGAACAGGTGAGATGAGTAGTCCGTTTATTGTATTGTTATTTTTGCTTTCAGTTTCTGTGACGATGCTTGTAGTATTTGTGGAACGCGGGCAGCGTCGGATTGTGATTAACTATCCGAAAAGACAAGAAGGTCGCAAAATGTACGCAGGTCAAAGCAGTTTCTTGCCTTTGAAACTAAACATGGCAGGCGTTATTCCACCAATTTTCGCTTCAAGTATCATTCTTTTCCCTGCAACGATTGCAGGCTGGTTTGGTAAAAGTGAAGGTTTTGGTTGGTTACAAGACATTGCAACATTATTGTCACCTGGTCAGCCTGTTTATGTACTGTTTTACGCACTAGCGATTGTGTTCTTCTGTTTTTTCTATACCGCATTGGTATTTAATTCAAAAGAAACTGCTGAGAATTTGAAAAAGTCAGGTGCATTTTTACCAGGCATTCGTCCAGGCGCACAAACCAGTGCTTACATCGATAAAGTGATGACTCGTTTAACCTTAATCGGCGCGTTTTACATCACTTTAGTTTGTTTGTTGCCAG
>Ga0179939_1180322_pt1 | contig 10263 bp, 15 predicted proteins | sample AD_UKC032_sludge_FD_136009 | JGI IMG/M metagenome (GOLD analysis project Ga0179939, IMG submission 136009) | Active sludge microbial communities of municipal wastewater-treating anaerobic digesters from Illinois, USA - AD_UKC032_MetaT... | ecosystem: Engineered > Bioreactor > Anaerobic >...
CCTGGATCAGAAGGTAGAGCTTTCCGACGGAATTTTGGATGGGTCCATCCCTAAGCTCAAGTCAAGCTTTTTCAACTTATCTTTGATTTCAGCAAGTGAATTCTTTCCAAAATTGCGGATAGTGAGTAGGTCGCTTTCACTCATTCGTACTAAATCACGAAGTGTACGAATATTAGCAGAAGCTAAACAATTGGATGGCCGAACGGTGAGTCCCAAGACAGTAACTTCTTGGTCTAATTTTGCTAGTAACTTTTGTTTTTCCTCAGCATTCTGTTTTTCTTGTTCTACTGTTTCTTTCGGTTGTTGAGGAATTTCAATGCCCATCTCAAAATATTGCACAAAAGGATTGAGATGTTTGCGTAGGATTTTGGAGGCTTCTACCAAAGCAATTTCTGGGGAAATTGTTCCGTCCGTGCGAATTTTTAGAATGAGGCGGTCATAGTTTGTGGTGTTACCAACGCGAGTATTTTCGATTTGGTATTCTACATGACGTACAGGTGTAAAAATAGATGCCACAGGAATAACACCTGTTTCTTGATTCTCTTTTTTTTCTGCAGGCAGATAACCTCTTCCGCGTTGAGCTTCCATTTCCACACAAAAATCGCGCTCTTCTGTTAAATTGGCAAGCACTAAATCTTTATTGATGATCAAGGCATTGGGATTTTCAGCTTGAATATCTGCTGCAGTGACAGGGCCTTTGCGATGGAGTTTAATAAATAATTTACTAGGAGCAAGACTATCACCATCGAGTTTAATGCGTATTTTTTTTACGTTAATGATAATTTCTGTCACATCTTCCTGAACACCAGCCAATGTTGAAAATTCATGCTGAACGCCTTCAATTTTTACAGAAGTTACTGCACATCCTTCAATGGATGAGAGTAATACACGTCGTAGGCTATTGCCGATGGTGCGGCCAAATCCTGGCTCAAATGGCTCTGCGATAAATTCCCCATAGTCGGGAGTGAGCACATCCTTGTTGCAAACCACTCTCATGGGCAACTCTAAATTGCGCCACCGGATTCTCATGAGAGAGCCTTTCATATTGGAGAGGAGGAAGAACCTGGGACTGGAAGTTTCGCCATCCCAGGTTCACCTGGCAAGTTAAGTTAGCGAGAGCAAAATTCAACAATCCGATTTTCAATAATTTCGATTGTAATTTCGCTGCGCACAGGCAACTGCACTACCTTTAGCTCCAGTTTATCCGCGGCTTTCTCCAACCAAGAAGGTAAAGTTACTGAATGTTTATCCACGATTGCCTTGATGATTTTTTGGGAACCTGGTTTTTCAGAAACTTTAACAATATCTCCCTGGCTCACAAGATAAGAAGGTAAATCCACTTTCTTACCATTGATTGTGATATGGCCATGGCTAATGAACTGACGAGCTTGACGACGAGAATAAGCAAAACCACCGCGAGTCAAAACATTGTCTAAACGGCGTTCCAACAAAATAAGCAAGGTTTCGCCAGTGTTGCCTGGCATAGAACTGGCTAGTTCATAATATTTCATAAATTGTTGTTCATATACGCCATAATAACGTTTGACTTTTTGTTTTTCGCGTAAGCGTTGGCCAAATTCAGAGCTTTTCCCGCGACGCCAATTGTGCATTCCAGGCGGGCGGTTGCGTTTTTCGAAACCACACTTACCACCATTACAACGGTCGCCTTTAAGAAAAAGCTTGACACCTTCACGGCGGCAAAGTCTGCATGCAGGTCCAGTATATCGTCCCATGTACAGATAACCTTTCTAAGAAGCAAAGATTATTCTAAAGTGATCCAATCCAAAGTAAACTATACACGTCGTTTCTTTTTTGGGCGGCAACCATTATGGGGCAGTGGGGTCACGTCCTCAATGCCTTTAATTTCAATTCCAGCAGCTTGTAGTGAGCGAATGGCAGATTCACGTCCGGCGCCAGGACCTTTGACTCGAACTTCGACTTCCTTGACACCAAATTTGAGTGCCTTTTCAGCACACTTTTCAGCAGCTTTTTGAGCCGCGAAAGGAGTACTCTTGCGAGAGCCTTTGTAACCAATGGTTCCAGAACTATCCCAGCAAAGAGTATCACCATTATAATCACTGATTGTGATAATGGTATTATTAAAACTAGATTTAATATGTGCGACCGCTTTGGTCACTGATTTACGAATTTTCTTCTTCTTGGCATGGGCCATGAAGTAACCTTTCTTATGAAGCTCGTCTGCCACAAGATGGAGAATTTGCAGAGACGAACGCAAAGAAGAAACCAATCCCAGAACAACAGCCAATAGATAGACACCGCCGCTGTGCTAGGTCTAGCCTTTCGAAGGTGCTTTCTTCTTTCCGGCCACAGTTTTCCTTGGTCCTTTGCGAGTACGTGCATTGGAACGTGTACGTTGCCCCCGAACTGGAAGTCCACGACGGTGGCGGATTCCACGATAGCAATGAATTTCTTTAAGTCGTTGGATATTTTGCCGGATTTGTCGTTGTAACGGACCTTCTACTACATAATTTTTCTGAATTTCTGCTGCAATCCGTGCTAGATCTTGATCGCTCAATTCCTTAGATTTAGTATCAGGATTGAGTTTTAATTCATCTACGATTTTTTGTGCCGTTGTGCGGCCAATACCATAAATATATCGTAGGGCAATGATAATCCGTTTTTCATTCGGAATATCAACACCAAGAATACGTGCCATTGTTGATTGCCTTTCAAACTTTCAAATCAGACTGAACAAAATGGGGGAATTTTCTAACCTTGGCGTTGTTTATGCCTTGCATTAGTGCAAATCACCCGTAGCACGCCATTACGTCGAATGACTTTGCATTTCTCGCAAATTCTTCTTACCGAAGAGCGTACCTTCATAAAAACTACCTTTCTTTTCAACAAAAAGATTCTCTAGTTGCTGTCAGGCAGGGTCAAAATTTTAGGGCCTTGTTCCAGGACTGCCACGCTATGCTCAAAATGAGCCGACCATTTATGATCTTTGGTCAGGACAACATCCCAACCTTGCCGACGGGCGGTTTTGATTTGGAAAGTCCCGATATTGATCATTGGTTCAATAGCTATACAATAACCAGGTTTTAAAACAACGTCATGTGTAAGCCAAGTGTTATCCACATAGTTAGGAATTTGAGGGTCTTCATGCAATTCTTGTCCAATTCCGTGTCCAGTATAATCTCGTACAACATTATAACCATTGGATTCAGCATGGTGTTGAATTGCACGTGCGATGTGTGAAATTTTGTTACCTGGTTTCGCCTGTTCAATACCTAATTGCAAGGCTTCCTGGCAGACCGCGAGTAACCGTGCTGCCGCTTTAGAAATTTTACCAACCGGAAAAGTTTTGGCACAATCTCCGATATAGCCTTGATAGCGAACACCTACATCCACACTGACAATATCACCTTCGCGGAGTTGCCGCGAAGAAGGAATACCATGAACAACTTCTTCATTGATTGAAATACAAATACACGCGGGAAAACCACGATATCCTTTAAATTCAGGAGTGGCATTTTGGGAACGGATGAATTTTTCTGCTTCTTGGTCTAATATTAAAGTAGGAAGTCCTGGGCGGAGCAAACTACCAACCAGTACCAAAGTTTGAGCTGCGATACGACCTGCCTCACGCAGAATTTCAATTTCCCGCATGCTTTTTTGGCTGACCATATATTGTGCTTTTCTAAAAGACAAAATTTTTGTTTTCTTATTTCTGAGGAGTTAGATTGAGCTGGCGGGCAGTTTCTTCATAAATTTGTTCAATAGGACGTTCAGCATTGATAAAGTGTAAAATTTTCATTTTCTGATAGTATTCTACGAGTGGGGCTGTTTTTTTATGAAAAGCTTCTAATCGAATTTTCATCACTTCTGGTTTATCATCATCACGCTGCCAAAGAGAACCACCACAAACATCGCATATATCAGGTTTTTTGCTGGGATGATTTTGAATGTGATAAACTGCATCACATTTATGGCATACACGACGACCACATATACGATCAATGGCAACATGATCTCCTATTTGATAATACAAAACATAATCAATATGAGATTGAATTTGTGCCATTGCTTTTTCTAAAGCTTCGGCTTGTGTAATGGTACGAGGAAAACCGTCCAGCAAGAATCCTTTGGTTTTGCAATCGGGTTCATTTAAGCGAAGCATAATAATTTTGAGAATCATTTCATCTGGAACTAAGGCTCCGCTTTTTACATATTGTTCCACAGCTTTGCCAGTCTCATCTTGCTTTTGAATGGCAGCACGCAGAATATCTCCCATGACAACGAGTGGAATACCAGTACGTTCTTGGATTACTTTCGCTTGTGTGCCTTTGCCAGCGGCTGGTGGACCTAAAAAAATAATTCGCATAATAATTACTCCTCAGGTGTTGTGATTCCCAACTCATCTTCTCTATTTGAAATTTAGGAAGATTGTGCGCCAACTATTATCAGCCCAATCAGTACCAGCCAATTTGCAAAAATTGGTTGGGATTGGTTGGGTTGGTACTCTAGTGTACTTTGCACTTCAAAAAATTCAAGCAAAAAAAAGAAAAAATTATAGATAAAAGAAAAAAATATGGGTTAGGACTATAAACAAGCTTTGGGGTTGTATATAGTCCTAACTTTTTTCTATGCCATAAATTCTATTACTTTTATCGTATTTTATCGCCCGCGCATACGAGTATTTTTACTAAATCCCTCATAATGGCGAGTGAGTAGATGGGATTCAAGTTTTTGTGCCACATCCAAAATAACGCCTACAACGATCAGGATACTTGTACCGCCAAGGTTATAAACAAAGCCGGCATTAGCTCCATGTAGGCCCAAAAGCATAGCAGAAACTTGAGGGATTAAGGCGATAAATGTTAGGAATGCTGCTCCCACAAATGTGATACGTGTCATCACTCCTTCTAAATATTCGGCTGTTTTTTCACCAGGGCGAATACCTAGAATAAAGCTACCATACTCTTTCAATTGATTGGCCATCTCGGTAGGTTGAAACATCAAAGATGTCCAAAAATAACTGAAAAAGTAGATAAATATAATATATGTGAACATATAAGAAGCAGAACCCCAACCGAACCAACCATAATCAGATTGATCGTTATTCATTCCGATGGCTGTAGCAATAGCCATGGGGAAAACCATCAATGAGGAAGCAAAGATAACAGGCATGACACCAGCTTGATTTACACGAAGAGGCATTGCGTGTTTGCGTCCGCCATAAACTCGACGACCGCGAGTTTGTTTGGCTTGTTGGATCATGATTTTGCGTTGCCCATAAGTCATGTAAACTACACCAGCAACCATAAACAAGAAAAGTGCAAGTAAGAAAAAGAATTTTAAAAGTTCTTGTCCACTTTCTTGTTGTGTGCTGCCACGAATAATTTGTTCTACCTGGTGAGGCATTCTTGCCACAATACCGCCCATAATCAAAAGGCTGATACCGTTACCAATACCATACTCATTGATCTGTTCGCCAAGCCACATTAAGAAGATGGCACCCGCGGTAAGTGCGACCACAGCAGTAATGAAAAATTGAATGGTCATTTCATTGACTAGCTTATTGCCGCCTAATTCTCTTTGAGGATCATCAAACATCTGCACGATCATAACAGCTTGTATGATGCACAAAGGAACCGTTGCCCAACGAGTATATTCATTGATTTTACGGTATCCACTAGGTCCTTCTTTGGACAACGCCTCTAAAGAAGGAACTATTTTGGCTAACAAACTAAAAATAATCGAGGCACTGATGTAAGGCATAATACCTAAGGAGAATAAAGAGCAGTTACCTAACGCACCACCTGTCATGACAGACACGAAGGAAAAAATACCGCCTGCTCCAAATCCACCTTTTTCTTCCAACTGTCGCAAAACTTCAAGGTCAAGCCCTGGAATAGGGATTTGAGAACCAAGCCGGAAGATAAAGAGGAAAAAGGCAGTAAAGGCGAGCTTGATCCTGAGCTCAGGAATCTTAAATAGATTGGCAAATGATTGCAGGATCATAAAGTACTACTCCGCTTTTGGTGTTTTTTTGTTACGCACCGGTTTTTTTAGCGTAATAATTTCCACAGTACCATTCGTTTTTTGAATGGCATCCTGAGCAGTTTTGCTGATCCGATGGAGTTTAATTTTTAAATTTTTGGGAAGTTTTTGATCTGGATTCAGACGGCCTAAAAGAACTAGACGAAGATCATATTTGCTTTTGGGAATTCTGATATTTTTTTCGCGTAAAGTGGCAAGAGTTACTTCTTCGCCATCTTTGAAACGTTCAGCTAAATCTGCCAAGTTAATAACAAGATATGTATCATCAAACATTGTGTGATTAAAGCCGCGTTTAGGAGTACGACGATACAGGGATTGTGAACCGCTACCTTCAGTGATTTGACCAATTTTGTGACCTTGGCGGGCATGGAAACCTTTGCTTCCACGTCCACTGGTTTTTCCATTACCGCTGGATATACCTCTTCCAACACGGAATTTATGTTGGTGAGGCCATCCACATAGCTTAATTTCAGTTAAATTCATAAAAAAGCTCCAGTATTGAGCATATCTGAATAAGCTTCAGCGAGCTATATTTTGTGCAAGCTCCAGTATTGAGCTATTCTTAGTATTTCAATTTTATAAATTTAGATACATAGCTTTTGCAAGCTATGTTTTTTCAAGTGAGCAATTTGCGCGATATATATTGTAGAATGGGGGCTTTGAAGGTCCCCATTCTATGATGAGATTATTACATTAAGAAATTTTGACTCCGCGCAATTTTTCAACTTCTTCTTTGGTGCGTAATTGCAATAGCCCTTGTAGAGTAGCTTTTGTTAAGTTAACTGGATTGGTTGATCCATAAACTTTCGTGAGAATATTTTTAATTCCGGCTGCTTCTACAATTGCACGAACTGCTCCACCCGCGATTACGCCAGTACCAGGAGCTGCTGGACGCATAAAAATTTTGGTCGCACGATATGTGCTAGAAATTTCATGGGGGATAGTTTCGCCGACAGTAGGAACTTTCACCATATTCCTACGAGCATCTTTAAGAGCTTTTTGAACTGCTGGGGGGACTTCATTAGCTTTGCCAAATCCAATCCCTACGCTGCCATTGCGATCGCCAACAACCACCAATGCGCTAAAGCTAAACCGACGTCCGCCTTTGACCACGGTGGCGCAGCGATTGATCTTCACCACATATTCTGCATATTCTGGGGTAACTTCTTGCTGTGCCTTGGGAGGCCTCATAGAACAACTCCTCTACTACTAAAATTGTAGGCCACCTTTACGGGCGGCATCGGCTAATGCTTTAATGCGGCCATGATATTTATAACCACCGCGATCAAAAGCAACACAGACAATTCCTTTTGCTTTTGCAAGTTTGGCAATCTCAGTACCAACCAATTCGGCGGCTTTTACATTCCCGCCGTGAGGAATTTGGCTGTGTACAGCCGGGCTTTGAGTGGAGCATGCAATCAATGTGCCACCACAACGACAACCATTTTTATCCAACATGGTATCATCAATGATTTGGCAATAGATATGCTTATTACTGCGATAAACATTTAACCGTGGACGTTCTGCTGTGCCAACTAAGCGTTTGCGAAGATGGCAATGACGGCGCCAGCGACGATATACTTTCTTATTAGTTTCGTTCATAAAAATCTCCACGCGATCTCATGAGGTTCCCAGGAAATTGGGAACCCCGATAAGATTCGTTGTATCATGCTATTTTTCAGAAGCTCCAGCACCAGCAAAGCTCTTGCCAGGTTTGGGTATGAAGACTTCGTTTTCGTAACGAATGCCTTTGCCTTTGTAGGAATCCGGTTCACGTACACGACGAATACGTGCTGCAAACTGAGTAACCTGTTGTTTGTTGAATCCTTTCACCAGAATACGAATTGGTGTAGGAGTTTCTACAGTCAAACCTTCAGGAATTTCCATGACAATAGGCAGAATAAATCCAACTTGCAATTCAAGTGTTTTACCTTTGAGGCGAGCATTGTAGCCAGTACCAAAAATCTGAAGGGCTTTTTGATAGCCAGTACTGACACCAATCACTGCATTATTGAGTAATGCACGAACTAAGCCCTGGTATGCCCGCGTCTTTTTTTCTTCATTGTGGCGTGTTACAGTGATTTTTTTATCTTGAACTGTAACGGTGATGTTTTCAGGGATAGATTCTTTGATCTTCCCCTTAGAGCTATTTACTTCTACCGTACGATCTTGAACTGTAACGTTCACGCCATCCGGAATATCAATAGGTTTTTTGCCAATACGAGACATTGTACACCCTTTTAACAACGGGCCATTTTACCAAACGGTGCAAAGTACTTCGCCACCGATATTTTGTTCACGGCATTCGCGGTCCGTTAAAATTCCTTTGGATGTAGATACAATCGCAATACCAAGACCACCCAAGATTTTGTGTTTCATGTCTTTAGCATGTTGATAAACTCTGCGTCCAGGACGGCTAATACGTGTGATATTGCGGATAACTTTTTCGCCATCTTCTCCATATTTGAGAGTAATTTGGAGTTGAGGATGGCCTTTGTATTCAACACGAGCGTAATCTTGGATAAATCCTTCTTGTTTTATCTTTTTAACAATTTCTTCGACCACTCGAGAATGCCGCACCATGACTTTATCTCGATAGATGCGATTAGCATTCCGGATGATGGTAAGCATGGCTGCAATGGGGTCTGTCATCATAATGAAAATACTCCGATGATTACCAACTAGCTTTCTTGACCCCAGGGATTTCCCCCTTATGGGCAAGGTTTCGGAAGCAAATGCGGCAAATTCCAAATTTGCGATAATACCCACGCGGACGGCCACACAGACTGCAACGGTTGTAGCGTCGAGTGCTGTATTTAGGATTAACCTTATTGCGTTCGCATTTATTGATCATTGACTTCTTGGCCATGAAGTATTACTCCGATAGCTTATGTTAACAAAACATTGTTAACGTTTTCTACTTTTTAAAAGGCATACCAAACATTTTCAATAATTCCAAAGAATCTACTTTTGATTGAGTACGTTTGATAGTAAATACAATATCCATTCCTTGTGGGAATTCGATAGTATCAAGTAGGATTTCTGGAAATACAGATTGGTCAGCGATGCCCATTGCATAATTGCCAAATTTATCAAAGGATTCAGTATTCAGGCCGCGAAAGTCACGCACGCGAGGAATTACGATATTGATCAGACGATCAATAAATTCATACATTTGTCGCCGGCGTAGTGTTACTTTACAACCAATTTCTTGGCCTTCACGTAATTTAAAACCAGCAACAGACTTTTTGGCTTTAATAATAACAGGGCGTTGTCCTGTAATCAGGGCAAGATCGCGAACAGCACACTCTAGTCGTCGCTTGTTCTCAATTGCTTTACCAACACCCATATTAATAACAACTTTATCGAGTTGTGGTATTGCCAAAGTATTCGAGCGGCCTAGCTTTTCTTTGAGTGCAGGGCGAATTTCTTTGTAATATTTTTCCAACAAACGGGCCACAGCAGCTCTCCCTAAATTTGCCGATTGGTTTTCTTGCTATAGCGAGTTTTGATGCGCTTCACGCGTTCTACATTTTGTTCAGTACCTTGCGCATCTTTCACTTTTTGAGTTTCTTTAATTTCTTCGATCCGATAAGTAACACGAGTAGGTTTTTGTTCGGAAACCAACATCACATTGGAAATATGAATGGGGGCTTCTTTTTGAATGCGACCGCCTTGGTTATTCTTATCAGTTTTACGAGTATGGCGGAAAATGTAGTTAACGCCTTCCACAATAACACGATTTTGCTTCCGTAGAATTCGTAATACTTTACCGCGTGCGTTTTTTCCGGCTTCTTTGCCCGACATAACTTGGACATAGTCGCCTTTTTTTATCCGCATTTTGGATTCCATTACACTACCTCCGGAGCCAGAGCAATAATTTTCATAAAGTTCTTTTCTCGCAGCTCTCTGGCCACTGCTCCAAAAATACGGCTTCCACGAGGATTTTGATCTTTATCTAATAAAACTAATGCATTACGATCAAAACGAACATAGGAGCCATCTTCACGTCGAAGATTTGTACGAGTACGAACAATCACACCACGAACGATTTCACCGGGTTTGATTTCTCCGCCAGGAAGTGCTTTCTTAACGGAACATACAATAATATCTCCGATGGAAGCATAACGTCGGCGGGTACCCCCAAGTACCTTAATACACATAACTTGCTTGGCACCGGTGTTATCGGCTACATCAAGCCAGCTTTGCATTTGAATCATGGCTGTTATACCTTTCTTC
>Ga0179939_1118127_pt1 | contig 10241 bp, 9 predicted proteins | sample AD_UKC032_sludge_FD_136009 | JGI IMG/M metagenome (GOLD analysis project Ga0179939, IMG submission 136009) | Active sludge microbial communities of municipal wastewater-treating anaerobic digesters from Illinois, USA - AD_UKC032_MetaT... | ecosystem: Engineered > Bioreactor > Anaerobic >...
CAATTTCTTTGGTGCCGAGAAAATAAGACAAAAGGCATGACTGTGGCTTCTATTGGGCAAAAAAAACCGAATCCATTTGGCCTATATGACATGGCTGGCAATTTACAAGAATGGTGCAAAGATATCTACGCTCCATACGAACTCCGGCCGCAAAAAGATCCAGTAGGTCCAAGTCCGAAAGAATTTGGCAATCAACGAGTGGTTCGGGGTGGAAACATAGACGATTCTGCAGACCGTTGCAGATCAACTTATCGTTGCAACTACTTAGAAGAATGTCAAAGCGGCCTAATTGGGTTTCGTCCTGTATGGAGGTAACGTGTGCATGGACATGGATATAGAATGGAAAAATTTTAGCTTTGTGATCCCTCAGCGACTTGCAGGTATGCGGCATCCAGGCAAAGGCGGTATCCTACAAGAATCGCTCGATATCTTGCGCACCCGCAATATTTCAGCGATTGTATCCCTTTGTGAAGCACCCTTAGAGATTCAAAAACTCCAAGAAAATGGTTTTGCGTACCTCCATCTCCCAATCATTGATTTTGGAATACCTACATTTGCTCAAATGGATCAACTGGTTGGATTTGTAAATGATATGGCACAACAGAAACGGGCGGTTGTGGTGCATTGTCATGCTGGAATTGGCCGCACGGGCACCATGCTTGCGGCATACTTCGTCAGTTTAGGTATTCCTGCACGAGAAGCCATTTGCCAAATCCGAGATCTTCGTCCATTCTCCATCGAAACCGAAGAGCAAGAAACTGCCTTATATGAATATGAGCATTATTTGCAATCACAAAAGCAAAGTGATCCACAAAGCAAATAGATGGGGTATCATTTTTTGCTTGCTATGGCTAGCTCTATCTTGTAGAGGCTGTCAAGGATGGTATATTTTACCAGCAGCCTCTGCTTGGACACAAATCCCTGCTCCAATTGTAATGTGTCCTGATGCACCACATCCAAAATTTGGCATTGTTACCCTGCATTTTCCTTTTGCACAAGAACAAATTGGCATTGCTCATTTATGGGAGCATCTTGTTTTGTATTCTATGCGAGAGAGAAATCCGGGATATTTATTCTGGGCACGCACTGATCTCAGCGGAGTGCATTTCCGCTGTGCTCATCCAGGACAAGACCTTGCTGTGTTGTTAAAACAGATGCTATCTTCGGTTTATGTTGCTGATCTTAGCGAAGCATCATGCATCAAAGAATATAAAATACTTCAAGAGGAGCAAAAACAACGCAAGGATACAAGCATTCCTAGCCTAGATGCTTGCATCAGCACTTTCCATACACAGATGCTTCAACAGCATACTTATTTTATGGTCGAGCCTTGGGAGCCAGATACCTACAAAGTAGCGAACAAAGATCCAAAAACGCATACAATAGATGGCCCTTTTATGCCTGAGACTGCTGAACCCAAAAGCCATGATGATGCTATCATTCACGCCAGCATCATGATTCATCATCCTGATAGCAAAACGCAAGATTGGTTAGGTAGCCTACTAGCGATGTACTTAAGCCAAGCTATGTACAAAAGTTGGATTCAGCCAGGATTAGCATATCAGGCAAACGTCATATACCAGCCAGAAGATTCGCCTGGCAAATTAACTACAGTATTGCGGATAGACCATCATCAAGGGCATCAAGAATTTAAAAAATTTCTAGAACAATGCCGAAACAAAAAACTGACCATTCAAGAATGGAAGATGTTGCAACAAAAGACATGGCTATATCGAACCCATCAAACCCGGCAACTGAGCATACCCAATCCCATTGATTTAGAAGAATTTCAAGGCTACATGAAATTTTATCTTAGCCTAGAACAATGGTATGGTAATTTTTGAAATAATCTAGGGTCTTTGTTACTTTTTGTTACTGATGGTAGCCACTAAACTCAGAGCATTTTTTGATATTGGCTATTGCTATTTTTAGGCATTAACTTATTGATCAGCAATTAGTTATTATTTTTTATTAAAAAATATTTTCCATTGGCATTATTTTTGCTATATCATTTTACACAGGAAAGTATCTGCATGGGGGGATCACGGGGAGGTCAATAATCGGGCAGATACTTTCCTAGCCTTTTTTTTTGGGAAAGTTTTTTTATGGATTCCATCCATCATATCCTTGCTACAGTAGGAAATCACCCTTCCAAACTCATCGCCATCCTGCAAGCCATCCAAAAAGAATATCATTACCTACCTCTATCAACATTAAAACAGGTTGCCCAAGCTACGGGTATACATCCCAGTACCATTACCAGTGTGGCTACCTTTTATGGCCAATTCAGGCTTCAACCTTCTGGAAAGCATCACATTCACGTTTGTGTGGGCACAGCATGTCACGTTGCAGGAGCAGAGTCATTATATACTGCATTTCAACGACATCTGAAAATCCCTGACAGTGAAGACACAGATCAAGCGCGCCAATTTACCCTGCATAAAGTCGCCTGCTTGGGCTGCTGCACTTTGGCACCTGTGGTGCAAATGGATCGCTTGATTTATGGCAAAGTCCAGCCTGTTCAAGTGGCTGATGTAATTCAAGATTTTTTTGCAAAACAGCAAAAAAAAGAAGAGCCGATTTTGAAGACAATTCATCATCCTGCTCAAGGATGTGTTCGAATATGTCTGTGCTCCAGTTGTGTGGCTGCTGGCGCTGATCAAATTTATGAAGAATTGCATCGTCAATCATTCGAACTGAACCTGCCGATTCAAATCCAACAAGTCGGTTGCTTGGGCTTATCTTATGCTGCGCCGTGTTTAGAGATTGCCCTTTTCCAGGGTGAGCAGTATTTTTATGGCCCGGTTCAAAAAAAACAAATTCGTGCCATTCTTCTCAAACACTTTCAGCCTAGCAAGATACGAACTCAGATCACAAGCCATATCAGTCATTGGCTAGAATGCCTCGCTGTCGGTGATCCACTGGCTAAGCTGAGAACGATTTCTTTTGTCCAAGGGGACACGGCAGATTATACCCGGCAGCAGCAAAAGCTTGCCCTTGAAAAAAGCGGAATCTTAGACCCACTCGATTGGCAAGGATACTGCAATGCACAAGGATTCCAGGCATTGCAGCAATGCTTGGCCCAGCAAACACCTGAAGTTGTGATCTCCCAAATTCAAGCTAGCCAGCTTCGAGGCAGAGGCGGAGCAGGGTATCCCACAGGCCAAAAATGGGCAATGGTCCGTCAAGCATTCGGCGATTGCAAATACATCATTGCCAATGGAGATGAAGGTGATCCAGGCGCGTTTATGGACCGTATGATTCTGGAATCGTTTCCATTGCGTGTTTTGGAAGGTATGATGATCGCAGCTTGGGCTGTTGGTGCTCGGCAAGGATACCTGTACATACGCGCAGAATATCCATTGGCTGTGGAACGTATCCGTTCAGCAATTCAATTATGCTATGAACACCATTATTTAGGACAAAATATCCTGCAGACCGAATTTTCCCTGGATTTAGAAATTATTGAAGGAGCAGGAGCCTTTGTCTGTGGAGAAGAAACTGGGCTTATACAAGCCATCCAAGGCCAGCCAGGACGGCCAAGATACCGTCCCCCATATCCTGCAAAATCAGGGCTTTATGGATCCCCTACCTTGATTAACAATGTCGAAACCTTTAGCTTAGTCCCTTGGATCATCAGTCAAGGAGCCTCTGCTTTTTCCGCGATTGGGACTGCCAAAAGCAAAGGCACCAAAACATTTGCACTTGCAGGGAAAATCAAACGAGGCGGGCTGATTGAAGTTCCTATGGGTCTAAGCCTTCGTACCATTGTAGAAACCATTGGAGGAGGTGTAGCAGAAGGCAGGACCTGGAAAGCCGTGCAAATCGGGGGGCCGTCTGGCGGCTGTATCCCCAGCAGCTTAGGCCATCTTCCCTTAGATTACGAAGAATTGATACAAGCCAGCGCCATGATGGGATCAGGCGGCTTAGTAGTTCTCGATGATACAGACTGCATGGTGGATATTGCCAGGTATTTTCTTTCATTCACGCAACGAGAATCTTGTGGCAAATGCACTTTTTGCAGAATTGGGACCCAGCAAATGCTTAGCATTCTAGACCGTATCTGCCAAAAACAAGGCAAACCAGAAGACCTGGATGAACTGATGCGGTTGGGGTATGCCATGAAGCAAGGCAGCTTATGTGGATTGGGCAAAAGTGCTGCCAATCCTGTCCTTTCTACACTCCGATTCTTTCGAGAAGAATATGAAGCCCATCTCCATGGACACTGCCCTGCAAAAAAATGCAAGGCATTCATTCAGTACCAGATCACAGATCGTTGCATAGGCTGTACCAAATGCAGTCAAGCTTGCATATTTCAGGCAATTCCTCCTACCCCATACCAACAGCATAAAATTGATGCCAGTAAATGCACTTGTTGCGATAACTGCCGTACTGTGTGCCCCATAGAAGCTGTGGTAATTCAAGCATGATTTGCAGACTTTTCAAGATTTTTTGTTTGACAAAAACAAAAGATTTTCTATAATATTTGTTGAAAATATTGTATAAATTTTTATGAATCTTGGGGAAATGTAATTTATTTTATTGGGGAATCAAATTATGAAGCAAATGATTCTATTTATGATCATGCTTGCTTTGAGCTTTGTAGATGCTGAAACCACGAGTATTTTTTTAAGCCACAATGATTATAGCTGCGTTTGGGAAGATGGCGGCGGCGGATATAATGCAGATTCTGCAGAGCGTGGGTATCGGTTAGCTACCAATATCCTTAAATACGGTGCACGTGGCAAAACTACGGTAACAGTAGGACAAGTGATCCATGGCGGAGATTGGGATTGCGACCCTGGCTCTTTGACCAATATCGTGAATGGAGTTAACTCCCGTACTACCACCGGTTTTGCACAAAGTTCAGGTGCCATCAATTTAGAGACCACCACACTTGCCAGTATTGATGTCCTGTTTCTGTGGGGCCATAGTTTTAGCTTAAGCAGTGCGGCGATTACTAAATTGCGTTATTATCTTGACCAAGGCACTGTATTATTCATAGATGACTGCAACGCTACGCCAGATACCAATGGATTTTCACCTTCTGTGAGCAGCATGATTGCCAGCATGTATGGCCAATCTATGACCAACATTCGCACCAATCATCCAATCTTTAGTTCCTTCTATCCAATTGATGGGACTAATTCTGGTATAACTGGGTCTGGCTATGGCAACCAAAACTTTCAGTATCCATTAAGAGCACTCGAAGTCATTGCACCCAATGCACCAGAACCAAGCTCTGTCATTTGTCTCATGCTTGGGATTGTCGCATTAGGTTTGGGATTCAAAAAACGATTAGCTTAAGTTAGATTCTAAACTCTCGATCAAAGCAAGCTGTTTGCTTTGGTCGAAATAATTTTGGTCATTGTGTTTTCTCTAAACTTTTTTGAACTTATGGAGAATGTTATGTCTGATAAGAAAAAAAGCGCTAAGCCAAAAAAAGAAGAAACTTGCTGCTGTGGTGAACCAGCAGAAGCAAAAAAAGAAGAACCCTGCTGCGAATCAAAAACCTGCTGCAAAAAAACGAGCACATTACGCAAAGCCATTATGGAACGACGAGCAGTCGTGGTTCCAGGATGCCATGATGCTTTTAGCGCTAGAGTCATTGAAAAATGCGGATTTGAAGCCATCCAGATTTCTGGCTATGGCCTTGCCGGCTCTTTATTGGCCAGGCCAGATGTTGGCTTAGTCCAGATGAAAGATGTCCTAGACATGACCTGGAATATTGTCCAAGCCGTGAATATTCCAGTCATGGCTGATGTGGACACAGGCGGCGGCAATGCAGTGAATGCAGCCTGGATCGTAGAACGCCTGATTGCTATGGGTGTCGCAGGCATGAACATCGAAGACCAAATTTTCCCCAAACGCTGCGGCCACATGGCGGGCAAAGAAGTGATTTCTGCAGAAGAAATGTCTGGCAAGATTCGAGCTTGTGCACAAGTGCGCAATCGTTTGGACAAAGATTTCATCATCAATGCCCGAACTGATGTATTTGCGATTAGCGGGCTTGATGAAGCAATCCGTCGCTGCAACATGTACCTAGAAGCAGGTGCAGACCTGGCTTTCATTGATGGCATCAAGACAAAAGCCGATGTCGAACGAGCTGTCAAAGAAGTTAAGGGGCCACTCTCTGTGAACTTGATGGATGCAATCTCTGGTATGAAAACCGAATTGATCCCCATTCCTGAACTGGCCAAGATGGGCGTTGGTAGAGTTTCTATCCCTGTGGCATCCATCATGGTCATGCACAAAGCATTGATGAGCTTCTTCACCGCGCTCAAAGCATCTCCAACCGGAATTCTTCCTGGCCAGACTCAATGGATCAGCAGCTTTGAAGAATACACTGATTTTGTTGGCCTCAAAGAATACAAAAAAATGGAAGATGAATTCCTACCCAAAGAACGTGTGGAAACCAAATATCACGGCACTGCCAAGATCGTTGAAGACAAACCCAAAGCATAGTGATTGAATCTTTGTGCCCATGCAATCCTCCATGGGCACAAGCCAGGCTTCCAACAAATATGGTGTGGAATGACAAAAAATCGCCTTCAAGAACCACTCCCACGATTAGATATTAACGTTCAGGTACGCCAAAAAATTTTGCCATATTGTCGCCTTAAAAAAGGTGAAATTTGGCAAGATTCGATTGCAGGCCACCAAGTCGGTGTATTCGATGCAACAGTGAGCAACGATGTCTCCCAAATTTTTTGTGGACAAAGCGCAGCGCTAGCTATTCAAGATCCGCCTTATAATATCATTGTAGGAAATCATAACACCCAAGGCTTAGGAAAAACAAGTCTGGCAGAATATATTGAGTTTTGCAGAAAATGGATTGAAAATACCTTGAGCATATTGGCTAAAGATGCCAGCCTTTATGTTTGGCTTGGAGCAGATCAAAAAGATCATTTTCAACCATTGCCAGATTTTATGATTTTGATGCGCGATTACCCAGATATTGTTTCCAGAAGCTTCATCACAATGAGGAATCAAAGAGGCTATGGAACACAAAAAAACTGGATGGCAGTTCGTCAAGAATGTTTGTATTATGTAAAGGGAAATGCGTATTTTGATGTTCAAGCTGAATATACAGATATTCCTAAAATCCTTCGTGGGTATTATAAAAAAATAGATGGCCAACTCAAGGAAAACTTTGAAAGAAGCAAATCCGAAAATATTCGAGCTGGAAATGTATGGGTTGATATTCAGCAAGTTTTTTATCGTATGCAGGAAAATGTGCCAGGTTGTTATGCCCAGAAACCTATCAAATGTATTGAAAGAATTGTGAAAGCAAGCAGCCAGCCTGGAGATTGCATCACAGATTTTTTTGCACATTCAGGTACAACCTTGATTGTAGGCGAAATTCTGAAAAGAAAAGTGATTACATTTGATTGTGATGAAATCTTTGCTGAAATCACCATCCGTCGCCTAGAACACTTTCGCAAAACAGGCCAATTAGGTTGGCAATGCGCCAATCCATTCCCTGAAGTTGGAGATTTAGTGGCATTTGAAAATGAAGTAGATACGCCAGAACAACCTAGCACTCGTCTGGGAGAATTGTAAAGGCTTGAATTTTTCATCAAATATTTTATGGAAGACGAAGCCTATGTCTGAGCTATATCAAGTGTTAGGATTACATGATCCATTTAGCTGCTTAAGCCATTTTTGCGGTGCGGTGCTGTTTTTAGTCTTGTCTTTTCCTTTGCTCAAATTGGGATGGGGAAATTTCTCAAAATTTCTTGCTTTAACTATCTTTGCGGTTGCAACTGTCTTCACACTCTCTATGAGTGGCGTATATCATTTGTTACCGAGCAATGGAGCAAGAGATGTTCTGCAACGACTCGATCATTCGGCTATTTTTATTTTAATTGTCGGGACCATGACACCCATTCACCAAATTTTGTTCAAAGGCTTTATGCGTTGGGGCTGGTTAATTTGCATTTGGACGATCGCTATTACCGCAGTTGTATTGAAAAATATTTTTTTTGCGGCATTTCCTGAATGGCTAGGGCTTGTTTTGTACTTAGGCCTTGGGTGGCTCGGAGCCGTAAGCGCTGGAATACTTTGGTATCAAAGAAGTCTATCGTTTATCAAGCCAATTTTCTTTGGAGGTTTGGCCTATACAATAGGAGCAGTTCTGGAGTTTATCCATCAGCCTATTTTGATTGTTGGTGTATTTGAGCCTCACGAGTTTTTTCATATTGCAGTCTTAGTTGGATTAGGTTTTCATTGGAAATTTGTTTACACAATTGCAAAGCTTTGATAAAATATTTGGTCCAAATATTTCCAAAAAATTCTATGCAATTGATGGATTAGAATTTTTTTAAGGAGTTTTAGAAAATGGGCATGACTGTAGTACAAAAGATTTTAGCGCGCGCTACTGGGCAGCCATTTGTTGCAGTGGGCGACATTGTGGAGCCAGCGGTGGATCTGGCAATGTCCCATGAAAATGCTGCTTTGGTGGTGAACCAATTCTCTGAAATTTACAAAAGCACTGGCCTAGAAGCCAAGGTGTGGGATCCTTCCAAGATTGCGATTATCTTTGATCATCGCGTTCCAGCAGAAAGTTCCAAAACTGCAACAAATCAGAAAAAAATTCGTGACTTTGTTGCCAAGCAAGGAATCAAAAAATTCCACGATATTCGAGGCGATGAAGGCGGAATTTGCCATCAAATTCTACCAGAAAATGGCTATGTGCATCCTGGCTATGTTGTGGTTGGAACAGACAGCCACACCACCAGCCATGGAGCATTGGGCGCATTCTCCTTTGGCATTGGTGCCACAGAAATGGCTTGTGTATGGACATTAGGCCGCATTCTGAATATCGAAGTTCCTGGCACGATCAAGGTCGTGGTTCATGGCACATTTGGCCCTTATGTAAGTCCCAAGGATTTGATTTTGTACCTCATTGGCAAAATTTCTGCCCAAGGTGCAAATTTCAAGGTCATTGAATTCCACGGCGAAGCCATCCAAAAGATGAGCACATCAGGCCGATTGGTTTTGTGCAATATGAGCGTGGAAGCCGGCGCAACCTCTGGGATTGTTCCTGCTGATGCTGAAACCATACGATATCTTCGAGAACAAACCAAACTCGCACATGATATTCCGCTGGTCACACCTGATGCTGATGCTGTGTATGATCAAGTCATTGAGATTGATGCAAGCAAATTGGATTTGCAGATTGCGTGCCCGCACACAGTGGACAACGTCAAACCCATTGGCGAAGTAGAAGGCAAGAAAGTTCAGCAAATTGTGATTGGCTCCTGCACCAATGGTCGTTTAGATGATTTGCAAATCGCGACAGAAATTCTCAAAGGCAAGAAAGTCAGTCATCAAGTTCGGCTCCTGGTTTTCCCAGCTTCTGGCCGTGTATATCAAGAAGCCATGCAAAAAGGCTATATTGCAACGCTCATGGCAGCCGGTGCCACGGTTTGCAATCCAGGTTGTGGGCCATGCTTAGGCGTGCATCAAGGGGCTTTGGCAGATGGCGATGTTGCGCTTGCAACCACAAATCGAAATTTCCAAGGCCGTATGGGCAATCCAAACTCTGAAGTTTATCTATGCTCACCCGCAGTAGCAGCCGCTAGCGCACTCACTGGCGTGATCACAGACCCCAGAAAGGCAGGGAAATAATATGTCCAAAGTCGTGATTAAACTTGGTGCAGACATTTCCACTGACATCATTTATCCAGGCCGTTTCATGGCCACTGTGCTTCCCAATGAAACTCCCCAATATGCTTTTGCAGACAATGTTGACTTTAACAAAAAACTCAAAGCCAAAGAAATTCCAGCCGGCAGCGTGATTGTCGCGGATACCAATTTTGGCTGCGGCTCCTCTCGTGAGCAAGCTGCGTCTTGCCTCAAGGGTTATGACCTCACTGTGATTGCCAAAGGTTTTGCACGCATCTTTTTGCAAAATGCAGTCAATTTAGGTCTCAACATGGTCATTTGCCCAGATATTGAAGCCAAAGAAGGCGATGAAATTGCGATTGAGCATGGAAAAGTCGTGAATAAAACCACAGGCAAATCATTCAACATTATCCCTTTCCCAAAAGCCCAGCAATCCATCATTGATGCTGGTGGTTTAATTCCTTATGCTCGCGCTAAATTGCTTGCACAAGCAAAAAAATAAAAAATGCAGAAAAATGCGGAAAGACCCTTTCCGCATTTTTTTATGACTGGTATCCAGCAACACAAGAAAACGTCTTTTGGATGTTTTGTTGGGCGTTGTTGAATTAGCA
>Ga0179939_1067420_pt1 | contig 10210 bp, 5 predicted proteins | sample AD_UKC032_sludge_FD_136009 | JGI IMG/M metagenome (GOLD analysis project Ga0179939, IMG submission 136009) | Active sludge microbial communities of municipal wastewater-treating anaerobic digesters from Illinois, USA - AD_UKC032_MetaT... | ecosystem: Engineered > Bioreactor > Anaerobic >...
TCTCGCAGGAAATAGGCAGCATGATGCTACAGAAGGTTCTATGCTACAAAAAGTTTACCATTTTCTAAGCAATCACACAACCTGCTATAGACAGCATGTATGTTGCTTTGGGAAGGTTGATTGGGTAAGGCTTGAAGAATTCTGCGTGCCAGTGGTCCTTGTTCTAAAATTAGATTTAATGGGTCGAGCCAGAGGCTGTTGTTGGGATTGGGAGCAAGTGTTTCTTGAATTAAGTATTTCCAAATTTGCTGAATGTTCATGCTCGAATCTTCTATTCCAAACAAGGCTAGATAACTTTTATTCGTGATGATTGTTTGTTCAGCCGTTTTTAAGCTTGCTAGAAAAATATTCGCCAGTGGATCAGTGGGCATTTGCTGCTGCGCTTGCAAGCTCGCCCATTTTTCTTGGATCAAAGCTTGGAGCAGTGCTGTGATAGCAGCAGCGATTGCGATATCAGCAAGAGGTGTTTCTTGAATATCAATCACTCGAATTTCTATAGCATTTCGTTCAAATCTTGCGATTGCACCTCTGGAATTGAGCCATTCTTCTTGCAAAATGCCTTCGGGATCATACGGTGCAATGTCCTGATAAAGTTTGTGCAAGATTTTTTCATCGTAGTCTTGATATGTGAAAACGGGTTCTGGAATGATGCTGCCACTAAGGCTAGGCACCTTTTTTTGGTTATGCCGGTAAAATTCCATCCTGGTATCTAAGAGTCCGGTGCATTGTTTTTCTAGGATTGGGGAGCTTGCGGCTAAGCCTGGTATAATGGGCAGAACAAGGCGAGTTGCTGCGTGCAGTTTTCCAAATTCTTCCTCATTGCCAAATGGAAGATTGATGTGCATGCTTTGTAAATTAGACCACCCATGTCCTTGGCAATTGAAAATGTGGTTATAGGCTTCATAGACTTCATTATAATTGTGTGGCCATAAGCGTGCTTCAGTGGGCTTCATCCATGGATGCATGGCAGTGGGCATCAGCACCCCATTCATGGAGGCTAGAATCTGGTTGGTTCTTTGGATGTCTCGTTGGAAATAAGCAGGTAGCGGGCTTAAAAATTGTGCTGGCCCATTGCACTTAAACTCGAGTACATGCAAAACAATTTCATTTGACCAGGATAATTCACCCTGGGGAACTTCATCGAGATAATCACCTGCAACAGCATAAAGCACTTGATCTGAAACAGGCAAGATATCTAACGTATCCTGTCGCACGATCATGTATTCAAGCTCAATTCCAAAGCCTTCAAACAAATGCAGTGGTTGTTCGCTCATACAATGGTCCTACGATTCTCCTTTGGGCAATTTTTTGGCTTCGAGTCTGCGCAAAAATACTTCCATGATCCTAAGATACAGATCGTCTTTCAGCATCCCGTCTTCTACACCTACATCAATGTTTGGGTTTTCATTGACTTCAATGAGATAACATTTGCGATTGACTTCTTTCACATCAACTCCATATAAGCCATTTCCAATGAGATTTGCTGCCTTGAGTGCAGTACGTACCACTTTTTTAGGCACAAGTTCAATTGGCAAAGTTTCAATTTTTCCGTAACGAACAAATATATCTTGGCCAGCAGGCCGGGAAAAACGCTTGACAATTTGCCAATGTGCTCTGGCCATATAGTATTTACAAGCAAAGAAAGGTTTTTGGTCTATGATCCCAATTCTCCAATCAAATGGAGTAGAGACAAATTCTTGAGCTAAAATGAGCTCAGATTTGTCTAAAAGAGCTTCTACTTGAACATAGAGATCGCGTTCTTCTTCGACTTTGACTACGCCTTGAGAAAAAGAACTGTCTGGTTGCTTTAAAATACAAGGCAATCCCAACGTAGGGATAATGGTGTCAATGTTATCTCGGTGAACAATGACAGTTTTAGGAGCTGTGATGCCATGTCGTTCTAGCAGTTCTGCCATATAAACTTTATTGGTACATTTGAGGATACTTTCAGGATCATCAATCACAACTAGGCCTTCAGCTTGGGCCCTGCGTGCAAATCGGTATGTATGATGATTCACCGCAGTTGTTTCACGAATGAACAAAGCATCAAATTCAGCCAGGCTGCTGTAGTCTTCTTTTGTAATGAGCTCTGCGTTCATACCAAGCGACTCTGCGGCCTTGATAAATTTTTGCAAAGCTTTTTTATTCGAAGGAGCTTGTTTAGCAGCAGGATCATACAAAATAGCTAAGTCATATCGAGGTTCAACTTTTTGCTTAGATGAGCTATAAATTTTGCCAGCAAAATATGCTTGCGCAGATTCTACCACAAAAGGTTTATGCTCTTCTGGAATTTCATTAGCTTCGATTGGGCCAATGCTTTGAAGATGCCATTTCCCGCTACTTGCAGCAAACTGAGCACGCAGCAATGGAGCAGGGAACAGCCTGTACAACTCTAGGCTCAGACGTTCGTATTGTTTCGCCATATTTTGCCCAAAGTAAATGCTTAAAGTAAATTTATCTGCCCTTGCTGGGGCACCTAAATTGCTTTGAATCAGCTCATCTAAATCTTCTGACACAAATCGTACCATGGTTTGAGATTTCATGTCTTGGATGGTGTTCGCACTTGGAACAGGACGATGCCCGCGAGCAGCGGCTAGCAAGGAAGCGTAATATCCAATACTTTGGTAGCGATAGGAACGACAAAGGTTAAAGACTTTGGCATTGCGCATTTTACTATATATAGGGTCGGTCAAATAAGAACGTGCAGACACGACTTGCACATTCGGGATATGCAAATGCCAATCGTTTTCATTGCTCACCAAAATCAATGTTTGCATAAAATAATGCATTGCTCCTTTTAAAAGCGTGAATTACATAGAGCAAGAACAAGCATCACAACGTTGTTCACTCGATGTATATCACAAAATTAAGCGCATTCATTGTAAGAAGTTATGAATGCGATATCTAAAGGTAACCGCTTGCAAAGGATCGCCTTTAGATGGGCGTTTAATATACCCCAAAAAAGCTAGTACATACGTCAAAAATTATGAAAATCTAGGCTGAATGGTCAACTAAATTTCTTTGATTCTTTTGCCAGCTATGTGGCAGTGTCTTGAAGTGCAGACTGTCTTGCAGGGAGGAGAATAAAAAATTTTGTTCCTTGGTTTACATGGCTTTCTGCACAAATTTTGCCACCATGCTGTTCCACAACAGCAAGGGTGTAGCACAATCCTAAGCCAGTGCCTTTATCTTTAGATTTTGTGGTAAAAAAAGGCGTAAAAATTTTTTTCAATGTCACTTCATTCATCCCCGTTCCAGTATCCTGCACCAGAATTTGAACAAAGGATTCTTCCTGAGCCGCGGAAGTTTCTATGCAAAGCCTCCCGCCATCAGGCATAGCATCTATTGCATTGCTAAGAAGATTAGAGATTGCTTGATATAATTGAGATTGATTGCCTTGAATTTGAATTGGAGTTTTATGCAGAGTAAGATCAAAGGTAATATTTTTAGGCAAAACCGGACGATAAATTTTGTGCAAGCTTTTGAGAAGATTGGCAAGATCAATGGGCTTTTTTTGATAGTCTTTACCTTTCAAGTACGTCATCATATCAGTTGTCAATAACGTGCCTTCTTGAATGCTGGCACGAATGTTTTCGATGGATTCTTGGCATTGTTTTGCACAGACACAAGATTCCATTTGGTCTTCCAAAAGCCCAATATGGCCAAGCAAGCAGTTTAAGATATTATTGAAACTATGGACAATCCCTGCTGCAGTAGTGCCAATCATCTCGAGTTTCATAGAGCGATTCAACTGCTCACTCAGCTTTTGTATTTTGTCGTGGAATGCGACTAACCGGCTTGCAGCACCCGCACTCATGATTTCATTTTGATTGAAATTTTGCGGTTGGTGTCGTTCCAAATAGATGATGTGTTCTAATGGTTGCGTTTCAATAGGCATGTAGAGCATTCGTTTAGCTTCTTGTGCATACGAAATAGAATGGTGCTCTTTGCAGCATTTTTTCAATATTTCTTTGGGCACCACGAGGCTCTCTAAAGAAATATCCGCTGTTTTACGAAATGTAGCCACTACTTTATAGTCTTCATTTTCAGTGCAAAGAAACAAAACAACAATATCCACAAGAAAATAATCTGAGATTAATTTTAGGAGTTCTCGTTTGATGGCATCATTCGACCATTTGTTTTCTTGCAGCAGTGTAGCAAATTGGTATAAAAAAGCAAGCATTGGACCGGCTGCATCTGTGATTTTTGTAGTGTTAATTTCATTAGAAGAGACTGACAACAGTGATATACCATCTTTATCAAGCCTAATATTACCCAAATATCTATAGTTGAACACGGACTGGCCACATCTAATTTGTGCAAAATCTGGCAAAATTTGGCCTTGCTCAGGTATTTTTATTCCATTGACATAGGTTCCGCTTCTACTCTCCAAATCTAGAATATAATACGCTTCTCCTTTTCTTTGCAATTCAAAATGTTTGCGAGATACAGTATAATCACAAATTTTAAAAAATTCGCACTCACGCCCAATGACAATGGTATCTGATTGGAATTCTAAAAGTTGTTCTTCAAATTGAATACGTGCGGTCATGATTATTTTTCTTTTTCTAGCAATTTTGAAAAAAGAGGGAACCTAGCCTCAATTTGTTTCCAAATGCTTTCGCCTTTTTCTGTTCCAAAATTTTGTAAAAATTCTTGCCGTAACATTTTGGCAGCACTTGTTTGGAAATAGGCTAAAGGACGTGGCCCGCCAAACGGATTATCTGCTGCTGCAATTTCGTGGCGTTCTACATATCGAGCATGAACTACAGCAATGAAACTTGTTAATCCTTGAAAATGTTCAAAATCTCCATATAAAAGCCCTCGATATGCTTCTAATTGCTTTGCTAAAATATAGCTTTCTATGATATGGCGTTGTCCAAAATTAATAGTCCGGCCAATATCCTGAACCACAAATTGATCTATAGATACATTATATTCTGGCTTAGGAAATTTCTTTTGTAAAATTGTAAAGTATTCTTTTGCCTTTTCTGGCTGGTTATACATATAGCAATTTTTCACGGCTCGTTTCAGAAATTCTTCATGGCTTTCTCTGCCTTTTTCTAAGCCCCATTTTTGCTGAATTTTTTCATAAAGATTTTGAAGAGCATCCAAAACAGAAAAATTAGGTGTACACACCACCCGGTATGGAGTCAAGGTCAAAAATTGACCATCTTCAAAATTATCTTGTAATGCCATATGCTGCAAACGATCTAAATTTTGTTCTAAAATCTGCATTTCAGACGCATCAAGCCGTTTGCTAGGGGTTTGTTTTAAACGTTCAAAGGCAGCTAAGCCTTCTTCTGCCCAATACAAAACATGAGGAGATGGAAGTCTCCAATCTAAATGCCCATATTTTTGTTCCAATTGCCACATTTTGGACACACTCATGTTGTATTCTTGTTCTAATCGCTGGGAAATAAGGTAGCTCACTAATTTTTGTAGAGGAAGCTGATTTTCTGGTTGCTGCCAAAGATGCTCCAACTTTTCTCGTTTTTCTTGAGGCAATTGAGATAAATGGTAGTATTGTTTTTCTATATCCACGCCAATTGTTTGAAACTGAGCGACTAATTTTTCTACCTCTGGTTCTGCCATGAGCTTTTCCCAAGAAATAGGCGCTCCAGCCAGTATTGCCAAATCGGGTGGTCCTACGAAAACATCTTGCCATATCTCAAACCACCGAATTTGGTAATACTGGGAATATGGATCTGCTGCGTTCACATCCACTTTATGGGAAATCATAAATCCTAATTCCCAATATAAATGGGGCATATTTTGGTTATATCTCAACCCTACATTCCGCAGTTGATGAATACCCTTTGCAACCCAACGCCAACGTTCTTCCGGAGTTGGCATGGCATCGCAAATATTATAAGCCATTTCCCAGGAAATATATCGCCAAACATCTGGAATGCGTGGTTCTAGTTTACCAATCCAGTCGTAGAGTTGAATGATTTCATAATGGCTACCTTTTTCTCGTAATTGCGTTGCTCTGAGCCAAAGATAGTCAACCAAAAAACACCGCAAACCGCCCAATGCGGTCGTTGCCAGAACAAGTTCTGGTGGTGCATTTTCTAAAGGGCGGTTTTGAGTCAACTGATAATCCGTGCGTTTTTCTTGAATTCTAGGCAACAATTGTGCTGACATCATGATGCACAAAATGGCCAAAACCAAGTATCCAAGCTGGATAAGCCACACTTTGGAAATTTTAGGTACCATACTGATCCTTCCTAGTTGCTTTTATTTGAAGGATTTGACCTTGGCTAATGTCTGCTCCAAGTTTTGTTTCATGCTTTGCAATTGTTTTTTGGCTTCTTCCATATCTTTGAGCCAAGTTTCATAATTTTCATAATCTCCTTGCTGAAGCCCAAGCTTAATTTTGGTGCTTAATTCTTGATATTTCTTTTTCGCAGAATTGATTTGGTTGCCAGTATGGGTGGCACTTGTCCTGAGTTCCTTAGCTTTAGGATTGGTAAGCAAGGTTTTTAGCTTGATTTGCAAATCATTGAGACCTTTTTGGATCTCTTGCGAAACTTTGTCTGCGTCTTCTAATTTTTGAGCCAACTCTGTCTCTTGGCTGTTCACTTTGGGAAGGAGCTGTTGCAAAATGAGCTGAAAGTCTTTTTCAACTTTACTGCATTCTACCAACACACTACTTTGCTCCATGCCAGGCGCTGCAAGTCCAAATTTGAAAGATACATTGGCCTTGTATTCAGCCAAAGCGATTTGTTTTTCTACATTTTCTTGAAGTTCAGACAATGGGCTGCTGAGCTCTGGTGTTCGCTTACCGCGTAGCTTTTTGGCATCTTCATATTGCACATTCAAGGTCTTTACTTCTGCCCATTTCTGATCAAGCAGAGTCCCATATTCTGCCCAAGCTTCGCGATGAGCTTCATACATATTTCCTAAGAATTGCAAAACTACAAGAATTCCTCCAACAATCAGCACCGTTGCATACCGCAGCCAAATACGCTCTTGAGCCTTTTTGAGACAACGGTTGAGCGCAACTTGCCAACGTTCTCTAACCAAAGCATCTGCCTGTTGACTGAGCGCTTTGTCATGTAAATAACTTTCCGCTTCCTCGATTTCATACCAGGCAAGAGCCTCTTCAATTTTTTGAAATTTTAGGACTGTTGATTTAGAGCCACGTTGAAATAACATCTGTTGCAGTCTTTGAATATCTTTATTGACTTCAGAAATATCAAAGAACCATTGCTGAGTAACCAATTCTTGATACATTTGCAATGCTTGGGCGTAATTTTTATTTTGCTCCTCTTGTTTTGCCCGTGTATATCGTTCTTCAAATTGTTTTTTTTTGCTCAATCACTTGGCGGTTATAGTCTTGAGTTTGGCGACGTACTTTTTGTGCATGCACAATCTTCGTGCGAATTTCGCGTGTCTCCATGGCTTTTGCGAGATATTCTGGGCCATGTCCTTTGACTTCGAGCGGTGAAGGAATGCTGATGCGTTCCGAAGGCTTAGGCATAGATTGTTTGATTTGTTCCATGGTTCTTAGCGCACTTCCATGATAAGGATATATTTTCAAACAATCTTGGATCAATTCTAAAGCTTCATCATTCTTTTCTGAGTTCATCAATACTTTGGCTTTTTCCCAAAGCTCCATGGCTTCTTGCAGCCGCTTTTCAGCTTGGCCAATTTTTTCTTCTACCTCAGGGTCATGGTGAATGAGCAAAAGATCACACCATGCACTAATTGCTTCTGGGAATCGGCATTCCTGCCAACATTTTTCACCCAGGTCCTTAAGGTGCCTCTCTGCTTCTGGGTCTTTTTGTGTTAATTTTTCCAAACTTTTATGATATTCTTGCCCGCCTGGTATATCTGGGACAAGTTCCAAACATTTATTAAGTTTTGTTAATGCTTCTTGATATAACCCTTTGGCTTCTAATTCTTTAGCCTCTTGATAATATTGATGCGCAACCTCGAGTTTTTTTTGCAAATAATCAAAATGGGCTGTGAGCCTGCTAGAATCCAAAAATGGATTGCCAGACTTGGCGAAAGCTTCTTCTGCAGCGCTGAGCCTACGTAGAGATGCTGTACGAGAACCTACTCCTTCTATAGAAGATTGAGCAGGATTAGGCGGCATTCGAACCACTGTGATATCTCCAGATTTTTTTTGTTCAACTCCGGATTGTTTTTTCTGAGCTTCGAGTTCAGCAAGCAATTTTTGTAAACGGAAATGGTTAGGATGAATTTCCTTGGCTTGAGCAAAATGCCAGGCTGCTTCAGACAAATTGCCTTCTCTCAGCTTAACTTCTCCATTGCTCAAATATTCCCCAAATTTACGAAGCCGTTCTTCAATTTGCGCAATATATTGCAAGTAGGCAGGATTAGATTGGGCTAATTGGCTATATATCTCAATCGCTTGCCGGAATTTTCCTTGAGCCAAAAAAGTTTTTGCTTTTTCTCGCTCGATTTCTTCTGCTTCCTGAGCCTTATCTTGATCCATAGGCTCCTCATTGGTTTCGTCAATTCCTAACTCTGCACCAATTTTAGGGCTAGGCTCAAAAGCGATAGACTCGCTTAATAGCTCTGGTTTTTGAAGATATGCTGGTAATTCTTCATTCGAAATTTCTAAGGCTTGCATGCTCGCTGATCCCTGGTCTTCTTCTTCAGGTTCTTCCAAAATTTCATCTGTGGTATCTTGAGGAAAAAGTTTAAAGAATTCGCAAGCTAAAACTTCTGAAGCAGAAAGTGATTCAGCAGGGACTCCAAACCCTTGGGCAATATCTTCTTCTGAACGATAAAGAAATTCATTTTGCTGTAAAAATTTACTCACCGAAAAAACACCGGGCTGTAAATCATGTTCTAAATCATCCAAATGCTGATATTCTTCTGGAATACGATCTCTGAACATGAACAAGCCGGGATTGCCCCATTGATCTGTAGCAAAATTAAGCTCTGAATTTCGATCAACATCTGTTGAAGATTGGACCAGAGAACTCAACTCATGCTCAACAGACCGTTCCGCTTTTTCGACCCCTGAGATAGGATCTTCTAAAAATTCTTGGTTTTCGTCTGGTGCAAGTTTTTCTAATGATTCCCATGCATCTTCTTCTGCGGCTAAAAAACTTGTTTCATCAGCTTTTTTTGTCTCAGCAGATGGTTGAACTTGGCCATCATCTAACAGTTTTTCTGCTTGTGCCATTCCAAGCGAATTAGTAGGCGCAACACCTGGTTGCAGAGCCGCCATTCCCCCTGGATGCATTTCATCCCATCCCGATTCATGCCAAGAACCATGATCTGGTGCAAACATTGTATTTGCAATTGCCGCAGTGCTCGCCGCATTGGTAGGTTCATGGATTTCTTCCTGAACAGGTGCTAGAAATTGTTGAAGCTCATCAGGTTGAATTTGTACATTCTGTTCGGCTAAAAATTGCAACAATTTAGAGACAGTTTCTTGGTTCCAACAGCTTTGGTATTTTTCAGCAAATTCCTTTTGAACCCCCGTTTGCTCCAACAATTTGAACAAAGCAAGCATCTTCTTACTCCTGCACTCACGTATGATAAATCCTGATTGCTAGTTATAAAAACTAAAGCACAAACGATCTTGAAAATAGGCTATCTTATGAGTTTAGCAAGATCAAAAAAAATTTGCAAGCAATTTCAAAAAAAATAAGGCAACCTACCTATAAATGCATCTTGGATTGCTTAACCATCACAATTTTTCGATAAAATTCATCTCTTGATATCCATCCGAAACATCCACATCCCCACTCAATGGATTGATCTCAATGCTCATGATCTGGCCATCTGTATTTTTCAGGTGCACAATATGAGCACGAACAACACCAATAGGCGAAATATAAACTTGAAAAATACCTTGCGTCTTTTTATTTTCGCCAGCGACTTCAATATCTAAATATTTCACCCCAGTCGGAAATTCACGGGCAGTCATTGGGTCAGGTTTTCCATCTTTTAGGAGAATGATTTGGTAGATTTGTTGATTGAGATCATACGACACGATAACATCAGATCCAGAAAGGGCTGCCCTGCTATGAGCTAGTACCACCGTGGAAGCTAGAGCTGAAGCAGCAGCATTGAGTCTAGAACTCGGTACTAAAAATTCCATATTCACAGTCACTAACGTCATGATACTGCCCACAATCACTAAAACCACCAAAAGCTCGATTAAGCTAAAACCATTTGTACGAGAGAATCTGTACATTGTAGCATCCTTTCTTGTACAGAA
>Ga0179939_1185141_pt1 | contig 10160 bp, 4 predicted proteins | sample AD_UKC032_sludge_FD_136009 | JGI IMG/M metagenome (GOLD analysis project Ga0179939, IMG submission 136009) | Active sludge microbial communities of municipal wastewater-treating anaerobic digesters from Illinois, USA - AD_UKC032_MetaT... | ecosystem: Engineered > Bioreactor > Anaerobic >...
CTCTTATCGTGTCCTGACGGGACACAGGAAAACGTAGCATTCTATCAAAGAGAACTTTTATTTCCGAGCGAATTTTTTTTGATTGATACAGATTAAGAAGCTTTTTTAGTATATTCTAGCACAACAAGTTAGAATTTCAGAATCCATGCAAAGGACGTAGCTGCGCGCTTATGTTTATACAAAGCGATAGGCCGCTTTAACTGAATGGCATTAGGCCTAAAGAAACCTGTCCTAAGTATCGGCTTCTACAAGAAATCCCCCCTATAACCGAAATCATAGGGGGGATTGATGGATCAAGGTCTCAGACAATCTGTTAGATCAGCGAACTGCAAAAATTACCATGCAAAATGAGCAAAAGCTTTGTTGGCTTCAGCCATTTTATGGGTATTTTCACGTTGGGTGATTGCTTTGCCTTGTTTTTGATAAGCATCGGCTAGTTCGTCTGCCAATTTAGTGGACATGGGTTTTCCCTTTTTGCCTCTGGCAGCTTCAATGATCCAACGCAAGGCTAAAGTAACTTGTCGTCGTTTTTCGACTTCCATCGGGACTTGGTATGTTGCACCACCAACGCGACGAGAACGTACTTCGATCAACGGTTTCACATTGTTGATCGCGGTTTTGAAAATGCGCAGTTCAAATTGTTCTTCACGACCGCCTTTAGCTGCTGCCGCATCTTCTGGCTTTTTTGCGGCTTCTGCTGCAAAGCGTTTTCTTAGTAGTTGTAGTGCATCATAAAAAATCTTTTGGGCTGTGGTCTTTTTGCCTTGCCACATGATGCAATTGATGAATTGGCTAACTAATTTGTCACGATACAGCGGGTCTGGTTGGAGAAACACGCGGGTAGATTTGAATTTCTTTGCCATTCACAATCCTCTTTATATTGAAAAAAATAGAGAGAAGTTCTTTTATTTTATGCTATTTAGGACGTTTGACACCGTATTTGGAGCGGCTACGTTTGCGGTCTGCTACACCAGCAGCATCTTGTGTGCCGCGAATGATATGGTAGCGCACACCTGGCAAGTCGTGTACACGACCGCCACGAATCAGCACAAGGTGATGTTCTTGCAAATTATGGCCCACACCTGGGATATAGGCAGTGATTTCTTTGCCATTGGATAACCGAACACGTGCAATTTTTCGCAATGCAGAGTTTGGTTTCTTGGGGGTCATGGTTTTCACTTGTAAGCATACGCCTTTTTTCTGAGGGCAGCGTTCCAACACTGGTGATTTGCTTTTGGGATGGACTTTTGTCCTTGGTTTTCTCACCAATTGGTTGATAGTTGGCATTCAAAAAACTCCTTTTTAGACTACAAATATGCGTAATTTTCATTGATGAAATTTCAAGCCAGGTGCGTTAGTATCATAAAAAAATTTTTTGCTTTTGTCAAATCAAAATTTATGAAAATTTAGCAAAAAATAAGAAAACCCAGCCAAGCATAGCTGGGCTTTCTCCACTTTCGCAACATTTAGCTGGTTTTTCAAAAAATAACGAGGTTTTAAGCTTTTTCTTCGGGTTCGTCAAAGCCTTCTTCTTCTTCAACCAGCACATGTTTTTCTGGCGGGGTGAGATCACTATCTATTTCAGTAGGCTCTGATTTTTTTTCTTCCGTAGGTTCTTCTACTTCTTCACCTTCTACAATCAGTCTGGTGCGAATGTGCTTTTTGAAACCAGTGCCAGCAGGGACCATATGGCCTAAGATCACATTTTCCTTAAGTCCTAAGAGATTATCACGTTTGCCTGCTAGGGCAGCTTCTGTGAGCACTTTTGTCGTTTCCTGGAATGAGGCTGCGCTAATGAAGGATTCGGATTGTAAAGATGCTTTGGTGATGCCCAAAAGCAAAGGTTTGAATGTTGCCTGGTTTTTGCCTGCGCGTTTCATGCGTTCATTGACTTGATGTACATGGAATTTATCAACTACACTGCCGGTTAAGAATTCAGTGTCGCCAGGTTTTTCAATTTTGACTTTGCGCATCATTTGGCTAATGATAATCTCAATGTGCTTATCATCAATACGAACGTTTTGGGAGCGATACACATTTTGGATTTCTTCGATGAGATAATCTTGCAATGGCTCTGCTCCACAGCAACGTAGTATGTCATGGGGCACTTTGGGGCCATATACTAATGCATCGCCTGCTTTGACGTGGTCATCACTTTGAACAAGAAGTTGTTTTCCATAAGGCACGTAGTGATCGCGTCGAGTTTTTTTACCGTCTTCTGAGATAGGTTCTTCAGATTCTACAATGATGCAACGTTTGCCGTGTCGCTTGTCGCCTAATTTGACAATGCCATCTATTTCGCTAATCACGGCTGGATTTTTAGGCTTGCGGGCTTCTAGGATTTCAGTAACACGTGGCAAACCGCCAGTGATGTCTTGGGTTCCAGAAACAGATTGTGGAGTTTTAGCAAGTAAAGTACCAGGAACTACTTCTGCATTATCTTCGACTTCAATATAGGCTCTTTCAGGGAGAGGATACGAAGTTTTCGTGCCATCTCTATGGTGAATGACAAGGGCAGGGTGCTTTTCGCCTTTGTGTTCCATCACCACTTTAGTACCTTTGGCATCTGTGCGTAGCGTAACGCCGCTGATTAAATCATCATATTTGACAATACCACCTACTTCGCTCACAATAGGACGAACGTGGTTTTCCCATTTTCCAATCACGATGCCTTTTTTGCTTTCAGATGCCTTCAATTCAATAACCATACCATCTTCAATGATTTTGTTTTCAGGACCAAATGGCAAAAGCATGGCACCCCAAGGAATATTGGGAACTTCATTGCTCACAATGATGATTTTGCAGCCTTTTACAGCAATGCGTTTTGGTTTTTCGTCGGCTTTTTCTTGTACTACTTTGATTTCGCCTTCGATTTGTTCGACAACGCCATTCATCTTGGCCTTGATTTCTTTGCGTCCACTCTGCAAAGCCACTAAATCAGATGTTGTGCCAACTACGACTTGTTGTCCTTCTACAACCTGAATGAGCGCATTTTTGGGAACTTCGATGATTTCTTCGTACCTGAGATGAATGCTTCCATCGCGGCTAATCACGACGTAGTTTATTTCGCCTGTTTGGCTTTTAACTTGTGCAATTTTGAGATTTTTTAAATGTGCTAATACTCGTGTGCCTTTGAAGCTAATCTGAATGAGCGTTTCGCCTTGTTTCATCGGAGCGTTTGCTGTTCCACCAATGTGGAATGTACGCATGGTTAATTGTGTACCAGGCTCACCAATGGATTGGGCAGCAATAATTCCGACGGCCAATCCTTCTTCAACAAGCTTGCCGCGTGACAAATCCATGCCATAGCATTTTGCGCATATACCTAATGGAGCTTGGCAAGTGAGTGGGCTACGCACACGAATTTTTTGGAGCCCTAATGCTTCGATTTTCTTTGCAATTTCATCTGTGATGAGCTCATTTTCATGAACAACAACCTCACCGGTTTGTTTATTCACAATAGTATCACGGGCTACTCTACCGCGAATATTTTCGCTTAGGCGTACTTTGACTTGATTTTCCTGGATCACAGGGCCTTTAGAAATTCCGCCTGATGTACCGCAATCGTCTTGGGTCACCACTACGTTTTGAGCGACATCGGCTAGTTTGCGGGTAAGATAGCCAGCATCTGCTGTTTTAAGTGCAGTATCGGCCAAACCTTTTCTGGCACCGTGCGTAGAACTGAAGTATTCGAGAACTTTCAGTCCTTCACGGAAGTTCGCAATAATTGGAGTTTCGATGATGGTCCCGTTTGGCTTGGCCATCAACCCACGCATTCCAGCTAACTGACGGATTTGTTCTTGGCTACCACGTGCTCCGCTATCTGCCATAAGGTATACTGGATTGAAAGTGCGGCCATCTACACCAGAATCTTGTTGTAGGGCTTCCATCATTCTTTTGCCAACTTGCTCACGGGCTTGAGTCCAGCATTCGATGATTTTACCATATCGTTCCTCATTGGTTAAACCACCGCCTTTGAATGCACGTTCGCATTTAGCAACTTCCTGGGAAGCTTGTTCAATGATGCTTTGTTTTTGCTTTGGAATGATCAAATAATCTTTGGAAAAGGAAATACCAGCGATAGTGGCTATCGAAAATCCAAAGCTTTTCATATCATCGAGGAGCTTAAGAGTGGCTTTACGGCCTACATATCTATGGCAATCTGCAATGATGGCATTGAGGGATTTCTTGTTCAAATCTTGGTTATAGAAAGGCATGCCTTCTGGCAAAATTCCATTGAATAAAACTCTGCCAATTGTGGTACGCACAAATCTTCCCTTGATCTCATCTTCTTTAGGTGCTGGAACAACTCGTTCCAAATCTTTGACCAAATACCAGATAATGGTATGAAAGGTAACTTTCTGGTTGATATATGCGTGTGTCACTTCATCAAAGCTATACATCAGGCTGTTTTCCCCAATTTCGCCTTGCCGTTCTTTTGTTAAAAAATAACAACCTAACACAATGTCTTGGCTAGGGGCAATAATTGGGTTTCCATTTGCAGGGGAAAAAATATTGTTGACAGAAAGCATGAGGGTAGATGCCTCTACCTGAGCTTCTAAAGACAATGGCAAGTGCACAGCCATTTGATCACCATCAAAGTCAGCATTAAATCCAGTACAGACCAATGGATGAATTTTGATCGCGTTGCCATCTACTAAAATAGGCTCAAATGCTTGAATACCCATGCGATGGAGCGTAGGTGCACGGTTCAAGAGCACGGGGTGTTCATGGATGACTTCTTCTAAAATATCCCAGACACGATCATCCTTTTTTTCAAGCATTTTGCGCGCGCTCTTGATGGTTTCGGCAAACCCTCCTTCTTTTAATTTGCGGATGATAAATGGCTGGAATAGCTCCAAGGCTATCTTTTTAGGCAATCCGCATTGATGCAGCCTCAGTTCTGGACCTACTACAATGACAGAACGAGCAGAATAATCCACGCGCTTGCCTAGGAGGTTTTCGCGGAATCTGCCTTGTTTGCCTTTGATCATATCAGTCAGGCTTTTGAGAGGCCGATTGCCTGTACCTAGGACAGGCCTTCTGCAACGTGAATTGTCAAAAAGCGCATCCACAGATTGTTGTAGCATGCGTTTTTCATTTTTGATGATGACATCAGGCGCATTCATATCCAACAATTTTTTTAGACGATTGTTGCGATTGATGAGCCGGCGATATAGATCGTTCAAATCACTAGTAGCAAAATTCCCAGAGTCTAAAAGCACCAGAGGGCGAAGATCAGGCGGGATCACAGGGATGGCTTCTAGTACCATCCAGTCTGGCTTATTGCCTGATTCTTGGATCATCTTAATCAATTTAAGGCGTTTGCTAATTTCTTTTTGCTTTTGTTTTGAGCCGGTTTTGTCTAATTGCTTTTGGAGTTCATCGCTCAGACCATCTAAATTTAAGGTACGAAGGAGTTCTTGTATTGCTTCTGCTCCCATGCTTGCCTTAAAAGCTTTCTCGCCATATCGTTGCTGCGCTTCACGATATTTATCTTCACTCAAAATTTCATATTTTTTCATCCCTGTCTTGCCAGGGTCAATCACAACATAGTCTTGGAAATAAATCACTCGTTCCAATGATGGAACTTTCATTCCCAATAAGTTGTTCATGCGGCTTGGAGTTGCTTTGAAAAACCAAATATGGGCCACAGGCGAGGCAAGATTGATATGTCCCATTCGTTTACGCCGAACTCTGGAGTGAATTACTTTGACTCCACAACGGTCACAAACGATCCCTTTATGTTTCATACCCTTATACTTGCCGCAATAGCATTCCCAGTCCCGTTCGGGTCCAAAAATACGTTCGCAGAAAAGACCGTCTTTTTCAGGACGATAGGTGCGGTAGTTGATGGTCTCAGGTTTTTTTACTTCACCATGTGACCAATTCCGAATATCTCTGGGAGAAGCCAATTTGATGGTCACAGATCCGTAATCATTGATACGATCGTAGAGAGCTTCTACCATCGGAAAAACTCCTTGCAAACAATTCTAATAAAAAGAAAATGATTAAGCTCAAATTTTGTGGCATCAAAAAAATTTGAACCGTATAAACTTTCCAGTAGGCAAATAGCTAGTAGCCTTGCAATCCAATGCAAGGCTAACTATTGAACAATTGTTGAGAGAAGCCAAAAAATTTGCCATTTTGCCAAGTGCCTAAACCTGACGACCGTAGAAGAGATGTAATTTTGCTTCTACTCTGCGTCTTGTGGTGGCTCATCGTTCATGTTTGAAGAAAATGATGTATTAGGTTTGGCTTTCTTTTTATGCAATTGAATATCGAGCGCTAAACCCTTGATTTCATGGGTTAAAACTTCAAAAGAAACTGGTGTCCCAGGTTCTAATGTATTGTCTCCACGCACCATGGATTCATAAATTTTTGTACGGCCTTCTACGTCATCAGATTTGACCGTGAGTAATTCTTGCAAGATATTCGCAACACCATAAGCTTCGAGTGCCCAAACTTCCATTTCGCCAAATCGTTGGCCACCGAATCGTGCTTTGCCACCTAGGGGTTGCTGCGTGATGAGAGAATATGGGCCTGTGGCACGTGCGTGCACTTTATCATCCACAAGATGGTGGAGCTTCATCATGTAAATATAGCCAACTGTGACTTTTTGTAAGAATGACTCACCTGTACGACCGTCGTACAAGGTTGTTGTACCAAAGGCACCGGTCTTACCATCGTGGAGTTTCACACGTACATCAGGTGAACGATTTGCTTCGCGCAAAAGTTCTTCAATTTCATTTTCTTGGCAACTGTCAAAAACAGGTGTGATGGCTTGAAATCCTAATGCTTTGGCTACCCAGCCTAGGTTGGTTTCCAAGATTTGGCCAACATTCATACGAGACGGCACACCCAATGGGTTGAGGACAATTTCTACAGGTGTCCCATCTTCTAAAAATGGCATATCTTCTTCAGATAAAATTTTGGCAATTACACCTTTATTTCCGTGTCGGCCAGCCATTTTATCGCCAACTGATAAAACACGTTTTGTTGCGATATAAACTTTCACTAGCTCTAAAACACCTGTGGGCAGCTCATCTCCAGTTTGAAGCAGTTGTGTTTCTTTAGTTTTGCTATCTTCTTCTGTTGTGATTAAGTCGTTGTATTGTTTAATCACAACCGCTACTTTTTCTTGTTTTTCTCGGTCATCAATGGCTAATGTGTAAATATTCAAACGGTCCTTGAGGATTCTTAAATCCTTAGGGTTAGGAATAGGATCAGCAGGCCATTCAATAATCTCATTGCTGCCTTCTTCACGAGGCTGTTGTCCTAAGATTTCACAGATTTTTTTATATAGTTTAGCTAGTATTTCTTGCAGTGCTTTATTGTATTGGTTTTCAAGGGCCTCTAATTTTTCTTGTATTTCTTGGCCATCTTCTTCAGTTTGCTTAATCTTGCGGGTAAATTTTTGGGTAGCAATGACAATGCCTTCAACACCAGATGGCACTTCCAAGCTGTCATTTTTCACATCTTCGCCGGCCCTGCCAAAGATTGCATGGAGTAATTTTTCTTCAGGTGATAGTTCGGATTTGCTTTTTGGAGCTACTTTTCCGACTAGAATATCTCCTGATTTGACAATAGTGCCGACTTTCACAATGCCAGAGTCATCTAAGTTGAGCAAAGAGCGTTCAGACACATTGGGGATATCACGGGTAAATTCTTCACGACCTAGTTTTGTTTCTCGAATTTCTGATTCAAATTCATCAATATGAATGGAGGTATAATAATCTTCTTTGACTAATTTATGAGAAACAATGATTGCGTCTTCAAAGTTGTAGCCATCCCATGGCATAAATGCAACCAAGACATTTCTTCCAAGGGCTAGCTCTCCTTTGCATGTTGCTGCTCCATCAGCAATCACTTGGTTCTTTTTGACCCGTTCACCTTCTCGAACAATGGGCTTTTGATTCAAACATGTGCGTTCATTAAGCCCAACAAACTTGCGAATGTGGTATTCAAGCGGTCCTGTTTCGTCTTGATCTGGCTGAATGATGATGCGCTCGCCATCTGAATACGTAACCACGCCATCTGCATCAGATCGAATGACCATGCTGGAGTTTTGGGCTACTGGGACTTCCATTCCAGTGCTCACCAACGGCGGTTGGGTTACGATAAGGGGCACAGCTTGGCGCTGCATGTTCGACCCCATCAAAGCACGGTTTGCGTCATCGTGTTCCAAAAAGGGGATCAACGAAGCAGAAACACCGACGATTTGTTTTGGAGAAATATCGCAATAATGAATTTCTTCTGGTGTTACGTATTTGTAATCGCCATCTAATCGAGCAATCACTTTAGGCTGGACAAAACTACCATCTTTATTGAGCATTGTGTCTGCGGGTGCCAAAACTTTATTATATTCTTCATCTGCACGTAGGTAAGCTACTTCTTTCGTGACTTTACCATTCCGTACGACTCGATATGGCGTGATCAAAAAGCCATATTTATCAATATCTGCGTAAATGGAGAGGCTAGAAATAAGGCCGATGTTCGTACCTTCGGGTGTCTCAATGGGGCAGATGCGTCCATAGTGAGAAATATGCACGTCGCGTACATCAAACCCTGCACGTTTGCGGTTTAAGCCTCCTGGTCCCAAAGCTGAAAGCCGCCGCTCGTGGGTTAATTGGGCCAAAGGATTGGTTTGATCAACTACTTGAGACAATTCTCCCCGCCCAAAAAAATAATCAATGGAAGAAGAAATGGTTTTGGTATTGATTAAGCTTTTGGGAGTCAAAGGTTCATCGCTTTCTATGCCCATACGTTCTTGAATCGTGCGTTTGAGTTTTAAAAATCCTTTGCGGAATTCATCACCTGCTAGTTCAGTAATGGTGCGAATACGGCGATTGCCCAAATGGTCAATATCATCCAACTCACCCTTGCCTTGACGTAGATCCATCACATAGCGTACTGAATTGACTACGTCTTCAGGGGTCAAAACCATTTGGCTGGCATCTATGTTTTGCCTAAATTTGCGATTTAGGCGAAAACGACCTACTTGGCCTAAACGATAGCGTGTTGGATCTCGAAAGCGGTCTGAGAAAAAACCCTTGGCTTTTTCAAAATTAAATGGGTTGCCCGGCCGCAATTTGCTAAATATTTTGCCTAAAGCGGCTTTGTAGCCTTCTGGCTCTTTCTCTATATCGCGAGTCATATCGCTGCTGTTATCTTCATTGAGTGTGTTGACAATCAAGGGGTCAATTTTATCTTCTTTATCTTTGGATGGATTTCTGCTTTTTAGCACTGTGACAGATTTTAGCTTGCTTTTTTCGATAGTTTCAAAAACTGTTTCTGTGATCAAAGTTCCAGCAGGCAACCGAATGATTGAGCTAGATTCTTCCCCTTCTTGTGCGGCTTCTTTATGAAGAACAATAGGGGTTGCTAGCACACGTCCTACTAATTTTTTATCTGCCTTGCGCACAACAATTTTTTCTTGATCATAAAACAAAGCTAAAATGGATTCGTCTGTGCTAAAACGTTCATCCAAAGCTCGGATGAAAGTTGTAATTGAAAATTTCCCACTCTTGTCAATTTGCATTACTAGTGTGTCTTTTTTAGTCACATTGATTTCAATCCAACTGCCACGCTCAGGGATAATCCAACAGGTATGAAGGTGTTTTTCGCCTCCATTGCTGTCTTCTGCAAAATCAACACCAGGAGAACGATGCAATTGACTGACAATCACACGTTCAGAACCATTGATGATGAATTCGCCACCTCCGATCATGATTGGCACTTCGCCTAGATAAACCTCTTCTTCCTTGGTGGAATTTTCAATTTTATTGAGTAAACGTACTCGGATTTTTAATGGTGCGCCATACGTGAGTTTTAATTTTCGGCAATCATCCGGAGTATATCTTGGCTTGCCAAGCTCATAGCCAATATATTCTAAAATAAATTTTTGGTTGTAACTTGGGATGGGAAAAATTTCACGAATAATGGCTTCTAATCCCTTATTCTGGCGGGAAATAGAAGGAACATTCATTTGAAGAAAATCTTCGTAGGCTTTAAGCTGCATCTCTACGAGATTAGGGACCTCTAAGATTTCTAGGTTTTTACCAAAATATCTTTGATTAGGAAAGAATCTCATCCTACATCCTTGCTGGAAAAAAACCAGTCTTAACCGTCATTCCCGCGAAAATAAAATAGCCAACAAG
>Ga0179939_1134969_pt1 | contig 10090 bp, 8 predicted proteins | sample AD_UKC032_sludge_FD_136009 | JGI IMG/M metagenome (GOLD analysis project Ga0179939, IMG submission 136009) | Active sludge microbial communities of municipal wastewater-treating anaerobic digesters from Illinois, USA - AD_UKC032_MetaT... | ecosystem: Engineered > Bioreactor > Anaerobic >...
GGCAAAACTCCGGTTACAAAGCGGGCGTCTAATAGGCCCATGTTCAACAAGCAACCGAGGAGTTCAAGCATGAAAGCATTGCGTAAGAATCTGTTAGCCATCGCGGTCGTTGCGGGTCTGGGTCTGTCTGCGGTCGCCATCGCCAGTCCCTGGGGCGGCCACGGGCCGATGGGGGGCGGTTGCCCGATGATGAGCGGCGGCGGTGACGGCCCGATGATGGGCGGCCAGCGCGGCGGCGGTCCAGGAACACGCCATGCGATGATGCAGCAATACCATGCCGAGCGGATGGAGCTATTGGCGGCGCGGCTGAAGCTGCAGCCGGCGCAGGAAGCTGCTTGGAAAGGGTTCCTCGCCGCCCAGGATGCGCATCATGAGGCCAAGTTTAAAGCCATGCGCGAAATGCGGCGTGATAGAGATGAGACTGCGCTGGAGCATTTCCAGGAGCGGACGCAGTTCATGGAGCAGAGCCTGGCTGATATGAAGGCGCTGACCCAGGCGGCCAGCGATTTGTACGCTGCGCTCGACCCGACCCAGAAGCAGGTCATGGACAAGTTCTTCACGGAACGCCCGGCATGGCAGGGGCGTGGGCCGGGACGTGGGCAAGGGCGCGGACCGGCGGCTAATCCAGTGAATCCAGCTCAGCCAGCGGATGCCGCTGACGCGCCAGCCCCGGCGGATGATAGCGACGAATAGTCCTTCCTCATTGATTCGTCATCAGGGGCGGTGCTGACTAGCGCCGCCCCGCTCTTTTTTGTTGATCACCCCTGTTTCTTCAGCATTCTATCCCGGCTTCCGCCATTCGGCTGTCTACATAAACTCGCAAATTTGTTATGTTAATGGCTAATGGCGCGCGCAGCGCAACACAAAAAGGGCAGGGCGATGCTGGAAGAAAACATACTTAAAATCATCGAATTGCGTCATGACGCACCTTATACGGTTTTGGGGCCGCACTATGACAGCCGGGAACGGGCGCTGCTGATTCGCGCCTTCCTGCCGGGAGCCGAACACGCTTATGTGTTGTCGGCGGATGGAACCGGCAAACGCGAAATGTCGCGATTGCACCCGGATGGATTGTTCACACTCCGATTACCCGGAGTTATGGATCTGGATTATCAGTTGATGACGGTCGATGCCGACGGTGAAACGGCGACTTTCCACGACCCTTACGCCATTCACGACCCCTCGTTCAGTCGTGCTGACGGTCAGGCGCTGCGTCAAGGCGCATTGGAATCCCTGTTCGCCAAACTGGGCGCGCACCCCCGGCTGAAAGAAAATATCATGGGGGTCAATTTCACCCTGTGGGCGCCGCACGCCAGCCGGGTCAGCGTGGTAGGCGCTTTCAACGGTTGGGATGGCCGTCGGCATTTTATGGAGCGGCATGAATCCGGAGTCTGGGAACTGTTCATCCCCGGTATTGGCTCCGGCGAGCTGTATAAATATGAAATCCGCAACGGCGATGGCGCAGTCTTCCTCAAGACCGATCCGTTGGCGCTGCAAACCGAGGCGTATCCCAGCACCGCCGCCCTGGTATGCGATCTCCAGCATCGTTATACCTGGGCTGATGGCCCGTGGATGGCGCGGATGCTGGAAACGCCCGGTTGGGAACTCCCGGTTACCCTGCATCGCGTCACCTTCGGCGTCAGCGCGGGTCCGGATCAGGTCGCCAGCTATGCGCAGTTGCCGGAAATCGTCCTGCCGTATCTGCTGGAACAGAAGTTCACTCATGTGGAGCTGAGCTTCTGGACGCCCGGTGAGACGGTCGCCGGCTACTTCACGCCAAATCCGCGTTATGGCCGGCCCGAAGCACTGATGATGTTCATCGATGCCTGTCATCGACAGGACATCGGGGTGATCCTCGACTGGATTCCCGCGCTGATCCCGCGTGAGGGCCAGGAATTAACCTGGTTCGATGGAATGCGCATTTACGACATCGACGTTCCCGGTCAGCCGGGAATGCTGGCGTTTAATCTGGAACAGCCGGAAGTCCGTAATATTCTCACGGCCAACGCCCGGTTCTGGCGGCAGGTCTACCATGTTGACGCCCTCCGTACCGAGGTTCGCACCCTGGTCGCCCGGTTGGGTAAGCCGGATCGCGTGGACGGTTTACGCTTCCTGTTGCGCGACGACGCGCCGCAACTCACGCTGGAAGCCGCCGAGCGCGACTTACTCGTGCAAGGGCGGCATACCCACCCCCATACGGTGTTGGGTCCCCATCCGCTGGGCGAGACCGGGCTGACCGTGGTGCGCGCTTTTCTGCCCGATGCGGAATCGCCTTGGTTGTTGCTGGAGAATCAACCGCAAACGCTGTATCCGCTGCAACCGATCTATGTCGGCGGCTTGTTTGAGACCGTGGTCGCCGCCGAGCCGGAAAACCTGCGTTACCGGCTCAACGCCATTGAACACGGTCAAGCGCACACCTTCGCTGATCCCTACGCCACGACCTTCTCGATGCTCAGTGATCAGGACTGCCACCTGTTCGCCGAAGGTAATCATTACCAGATTTACGAGAATCTCGGCGCGCATCCCTGCCAGGTGGCCGGACAGCATGGCGTGAATTTTGCGGTCTGGGCGCCGAATGCCCAGCGAGTCAGCGTGGTCGGTGAGTTCAACTATTGGGACGGCCGCCGTCATCCCATGCGTTTGCGGCCCGGTTCCGGGATTTGGGAACTGTTCGTTCCTGGTTTGGTGGAAGGCGAGTTGTACAAGTTTGAAATCCTGGCGCGCAACGGCAACGTGTTCCTGAAAACCGATCCGGTCGCGTTCCATACCGAAGTTCCGCCCGGCACCGCCAGCGTGGTCTATGAACGGGCCGGCAAGCATGTCTGGCGCGACGCGACGTGGATGCAGGAACGGAGCCGTAAACCCGCTTGGCGTGAGCCAGTGGCAATTTACGAGGTACACGCCGCATCATGGCGACACAAGCCGGATGGCGAATTCCTGTCCTACCGGGAACTGGCCGATCAACTCATTCCCTATGTGCTGGAAATGGGTTTCACTCACATCGAATTTCTGCCGCTGGCCGAACATCCCTACGGTCCGTCCTGGGGCTATCAGATTTCCAACTTCTATGCGCCGACCGCCCGCTTTGGCCGCCCGGATGATCTGATGGAGCTGATCGACCGCTGCCACCAGAGCGGCATTGGCGTGATTCTCGACTGGGTGCCGGCGCATTTCCCGAAAGACGCCCACGCCATGGCCTGGTTCGATGGCACCTGCGTCTATGAACATGCCGATCCGCGCCAGGGCGAGCATCCCGATTGGGGGACGCTGATTTTCAATTATGGCCGGCACGAAGTGGAAAACTTCCTGATCGCCAACGCCCTGTACTGGCTGGACACGTTCCACTTCGACGGGCTACGGGTCGATGCCGTGGCCTCGATGCTGTATCTGGACTACTCGAAAAAGGACTGGATTCCCAACAAGTACGGCGGCAACGAGAATCTGGAAGCCATTGAGTTCATCAAGCACACCAACGCGGTCGTCCATGCCCACTTTCCCGGCGTAATGATGATTGCCGAGGAATCGACCGCCTGGCCGAATGTGTCCCGACCGACTGACATGGGCGGGCTGGGCTTTGGCTTCAAGTGGAACATGGGCTGGATGCACGATGTGCTGTTCTACATGCAGAAGACACCGGTGCATCGCCGCCACCATCACGACAAACTGACTTTCGGCATTGTTTACGCCTTCAATGAGAACTTCATCTTGTCGCTGTCGCATGACGAAGTGGTGCATTTGAAGAAATCACTCTTGGGCAAGATGCCCGGCAATGAGCGTGAGCAGTTCGCCAATTTACGGCTGCTGTACGCTTTCATGTACGGCCATCCGGGAAAGAAATTGCTATTCATGGGTGGGGAATTCGGTCAGCCCGGCGAATGGAACCATGACGCCGAACTGGACTGGGTGCGGTCGCGCCTGCCGCCGCATCAAGGATTGAAACGCTTTGTCGCCGCATTGAACAGGCTGTACGCACACGAACCAGCGCTTCATCAGGTGGATTTCCACGGGGCCGGTTTTGATTGGCTGGACCCCAATGGCGCGGAGACCAACGTACTGGTTTTCCAGCGCAAAGCCCGCGATCCACGCGAGGCGCTGGTTTTTGTGCTGAATTTCTCTGACATGCCGCGCCCGAATTACCGGATTGGCGTTCCCTATCCGGTGGTCTATCGCGAGCTATTGAACAGCGACGCCCGCGAGTATGGCGGTTCCGGCCTGACCCTGCCGGGCGGAAAGGTCAGCGCCGAGGAATTTTCCAGCCATGGTTTTCCGTTCTCACTGGTTCTCGATCTGCCGCCGCTCAATGCCATCGTGTTAAAACCGGGGCCGCTGGCGTTAAGCTGACGGTCAAAACGCCCTCCCCCGCTCGCTCCGGGGGAGGGCGCCGAACAGTTATGAGAAACCGTATTACATCAACACCACATCGTACTGCTCGCGGGTATACAACGTTTCCGCCTGAAACTTGATGGGAATGCCGATAAACGCTTCCAACTGCGCAACGCTGTTGGATTCCTGATCGAGCATCACATCCACGACCTCCGGCGCCGCCAGCACCACGAACTGACGCGGTGAGTATTGGCGGGCCTCGCGCAACAGTTCACGGAAGATTTCGTAGCAGATCGTCTCGGCGGTCTTGATCGAGCCGCGCCCATCGCAGAGCGGACAGGGTTCGCACAGAATCTGCTCCAGGCTTTCGCGAGTGCGCTTGCGCGTCATCTCTACTAGGCCCAGCGGTGAGACCTGCGAAATATGGCTCTTGGCCCGATCCTTTTCCAGATGCTTCTCCAGCGCCCGTAACACCGCTTGGCGATGCTCCTCGCTCACCATGTCGATAAAGTCGAGGATAATGATCCCGCCCAGATTACGCAGCCGCAATTGCCGGGCGATAGCGGCGGCGGCTTCCAGGTTGGTCTTGAAAATCGTCTCTTCCAGATTGCGATGCCCGACATAGGCACCGGTATTGACATCAATGGTCGCCATCGCCTCGGTTTGATCCACGATCAGATAACCGCCGGACTTGAGCGGCACCTTCTTACCCAGGGCTTTATGGATTTCATCCTCGATGCTGTACAGTTCAAAAATCGGGCGTTCGCCGGGATAGTGTTCGAGGCGGGTTACCATCTCCGGTATGAACTTGTCGGCGAACTGCAACATGCGCTGGCAGGTCTCGCGCGAGTCGATGCGCACCTTTTCCACGTTGGCGCCGACGAAATCGCGCAACACCCGCAGCACCAGGGGTAAATCCTCGTACAGGGCAATCATACCGCTGGTTTCGCGGATACGATCCTGGATGGAACTCCACAAGCGTTGCAGAAACTGCATATCTGCCCGTAACGCCCAGGCTTCTGCTCCTTCTGCTGCCGTGCGGACGATGTAGCCGCCGCCGAACTCGGTGCGGAAGGCGTTGACCATCTCTTTCAGTCGCTGTCGCTCGCGCTCACCGTCGATTTTGACCGAAACCCCAGCGACGTCAGAATCGGCCAGAAACACCAGGAACCGTGAGGGCAGGGTAATATGAGTGGTCAACCGTGCGCCCTTGGTGCCGATCGGATCCTTGATGACCTGCACGACCAAATTCTGGCCTTCGCGCACCAGATCCGTGATCGCCAGCGTCCGGTCGCCGCCCGTAGCAGTGACGGTGATGTCGGGTGGGCCTTTGTCAAGGACATATTCAGAGCGGATGTCGGAGACATGCAGGAACGCCGCCCGCTCCAGACCAATGTCCACAAACGCGGCTTCCATGCCGGGTAGCACCCGGCAGACCTGGCCCTTGTAAATGTTACCGACCAGACCGCGTTTGCCTGCCCGTTCAATGAGGATTTCCTGCAGGACGCCGTTTTCCACCCCCGCGACCCGGGTTTCACGCGGGGTTACGTTAATGAGGATTTCGTCGCCCGTGCCGCCTTCGGCGCGTGTGGACATACGATGCTGTTCCGTTTAGTAACGAGTTAAATGAAGTTAGAAGGATCCGCCGAATTCCTTCAGCAGTTCAGCCGTTTCAAACAGCGGCAAACCCATCACCCCGGAGTAACTGCCGTGCAACTCGGCGATGAACGCGGCAGCCCGGCCCTGAATGCCGTAGCCGCCCGCCTTGTCGCCAGGTTCGCCGCTGTCCCAGTAAGCCCTGCATTCCGCCAAAGTGAGTGGGCGAAACCGAACCCGGCTCTCCTGAACTTTGACCGCCTGTCGTGTTGGGGTGGCCAGCGCCACCGCGCTCAGAACCTGATGTTCGCGGCCTGAGAGTTGCGCCAACATCGCCAGCCCCTCCTCCCGGTCGCGGGGTTTGCCAAGAATGGAGCCTGCCACAACCACTGCGGTATCAGCGCCCAGCACTGGGGCCGGTTGACGGCGACCCAACGCGGCACAACCGGCCTGCGCCTTGTCCAGCGCCAGCCGGGCAACGTATTCATGGGGACGTTCTTCAACCAGTAACGTTTCATCCACAGCCACCGGCAGCAGGCGATAAGCAACACTAATCTGGCGTAATAGTTCACGGCGGCGGGGCGAGGTAGAAGCCAGGTAAATGAAAGCAGACATGTCAGCCGCGATGATAGGGATGGTGATGTAACAGGCTCCAGGCCCGATAAAGTTGCTCGGCGACCACGATGCGCACCAGGGGATGTGGCAACGTCAGACGCGACAGCGACCAGCATTGTTCTGCACGATCCCGACACGGCGCATCGAGTCCATCCGGGCCGCCGACCAGCAGGCTGAGATCGCGCCCTTCCTGCAACCAGCCGGTGAGTTGATCGGCCAATTCTACCGTATTCCATTCCCGTCCCCGCTCGTCCAGAGCGATGAGGCGGGAACCGGATGGAACCGCCGTCAGCAACCGCTCGCTCTCAGCGCGAACGATACGGGTCAAATCCGCATGAGCGCTGCGTTTCCCGGCAGGAATTTCGATCAGATTCAGGGCGCATTCGCGGGGCAACCGGGTGGCGCATTCCCGGTAGCCGGCTTGCACCCAATCCGGCATACGCCCACCGACGGCGAGCAGGTGGATTTTCAAGGGAGGGCGCGATCAGTACCTGAGTGCCTTGACCACATCGACCGACCACAGTTTTTCCAGATTATAGAAATCGCGGGTCTGCGGCAGCATGACATGCACCACGATGTCATTCATATCGACCAGTACCCATTCGGCCTCCCGCTGTCCTTCAACGCCGAGCGGACGAATGCCGACCGCCGCGCATTTCTCGATGACTTTATCAGCGATAGATTTGACATGGCGAGTCGACGTGCCGCTGGCGACGATCATCAGATCCGTGAAACTGGCGATGCTGCGCACATCCAGAACGCGGATGTCCTGCGCTTTCAATTCTTCCAGGGCGTCCACAACGATTTTTTGTAAAACTTCAAGTTGCATGAATCCGGTTCATCCTCATCAAGTCACAGGGTGGGAGTAGGCAGCGACCGGTATAACGCCCGGTCGTGGATATAGGCCAGCGCCGTTTCCGGCAGCAGGTAGCGGGGCGACTGACCATGCGCCAACAGGGCGCGAATCTGAGTGGCGGAAAATTCAATTGCGTCACCGGCTGAAACAGGATGCCGCCCGCCGGTTTCCGACGCAGCGCCAGCGCGTCGTAAATCACCCGTGGCGTCATGAATGTTTCCAGCACCGGCGGCAAGGGTTGCAGGATACCGGGCCGTTGCATCACCACAATATGCGCCCAATCCGTCAATTCCCGCCAGCGATGCCAGGTGTGCAATTCCCGGAAGGCGTCGGTGCCGACGATCAGGCACAGCGGCGTCTCCGGGCCAAAGTCTTCACGCAAGGACGCCAGGGTATCCGCCATGTAGGAGGTTCCTTCACGGCGCAGTTCCCGGTTATCAGCGACGAAACCAGGCTGACTGTCCGTCGCCAGCCGCACCAGGGTCATCCGCTGTTCCGCCGTCACCTGTGGCAGACCGCGATGTGCGGGAATCCGACAGGGAATGAACCGCACTTCGGCCAGTTCCAGCGTCTCCAGCAATTCCAGCGCCGTGCGCAAATGGCCGTAATGGATCGGGTCGAACGTGCCGCCGAGAATGCCGATGGGATGCGCAAGCATGAGCGGAGTCTTTGCGACCAGGTTGGGAGTGAGGGGGATTTACTGGCGGATATGACCATCACCCAACACCACGAACTTCAGCGTGGTCAACCCTTCCACGCCGACCGGACCACGGGCGTGCAGTTTGTCAGTGCTGATGCCGATTTCCGCGCCCAATCCATATTCACCGCCGTCGGCGAACCGGGTCGAGGCGTTGACCATGACTGAACTGGAATCGACTTCACGCAGGAAGCGCCGCGCCCGGCGATAATCCTCGGTCACAATGGTGTCAGTATGAGCGGAGCCATAGGTGGCGATATGCACCATCGCCTCGTCGAGGTCCTTGACCACACGAATGGCGAGAATCGGCGCCAGATATTCCGTGTACCAGTCTTCTTCGGTCGCGGTCTGAATGCCGGGCAGCAGCGCGCAGGTGCGGGGACAGCCGCGCAATTCCACGCCAGCGTCCTGATACATTTTTCCCAGTTTTGGCAGCACCTGGGCGGCGACGCCTTCCGCAACCAGCAGGGTTTCCATCGTATTGCAGGTGCCGTAACGCTGGGTTTTGGCGTTGTAAGCGACGGTGACAGCCTTGTCGAGATCGGCGCGATCGTCGATATAGACATGGCAAACGCCATCGAGATGCTTGATCACCGGCACTCGCGCTTCCTGGCTGACACGTTCGATCAGGCCCTTGCCGCCACGCGGGATGATGACATCGACATACGCGGACATGCGGACCAACGCGCCTACTGCGGCCCGATCGGTGGTGTCGATCACCTGCACGGCGTCGGCGGGCAGCCTGGCGGTCGCTAATCCCTGCTGGATGCAGGCAGCAATTGCCCGGTTAGAATGCAAGGCTTCGGAACCGCCGCGCAGGATAGCGGCGTTGCCCGCTTTCAAACACAGGGCGGCGGCGTCGGCGGTCACATTCGGGCGAGATTCATAAATAATGCCGATGACGCCCAGCGGTACGCGCATTTTGCCGACCTGAATGCCGGAGGGGCGGTATTTGAGATCGGTGATTTCGCCGACCGGATCAAACTGGGCGGCGACTTCCCGCAAGCCCTGGGCCATGGCCTTGACGCCCTTGGAAGTGATTTCCAGTCGATCCAGCAGGGCCGGCTCCAGCCCGGAAGCGCGGCCAGCGTCCATGTCCTGGCGGTTTTCCATCAACAATTGTTCCTCCGCCGCTTCCAGGGCCGCCGCAATCGCTAACAAGGCGGCGTCCTTGGCCTGCGTTTCGGCGCGCCCGACGATCCGGGAGGCGGCGCGGGCGCGTTGTCCCACGGTCGTTATGTAGTCGTCAATGGCGCTGGCCGTATTCATGTTCGTGTGATTCATCAGTTTCATCCTGTCGTTCCCGTCGCCCGGTAATGCGGCGCACCTTCAAACGTTTTCGGGCAATAATTCCAGACCGGCCAGCCGCAATCCGGTCGTCAGCAAGTCGTCCCATGGCGCACCGGATCCAGCGCCTTTGATGGCGCGGTCAATCCGGGCGCAGGCTTTCAGCAGTCCCCGGCAATTCGCGAGCGTCAGGCGTTGCAGGGTTTGTTGCAACAACGGCTTGCGCTTGTCCCAGACTTTATGGGCGGAGAATACGGCGTCCTGCGGTTGCCGCTGACCACGGGCAAAAGCCAGGGCGGTCAGTACCCGAACCTCGCGATGCAACGCCCAGTTGACCAATACCGGCTCGATGCCTTCGCCGCGCAGCCCATCCAGAATCCGCGTGACTCGTTCCGGCTGACCGAGCAGGGCAGCATCAACAAAATCATAGATGCTGTAACGGGCGCTGTCGCCGACCGCCGATAAAATGGTTTCAGCGGTCAAGGGCTGATCAGCGACGGTCAGCGCCAGCTTTTCTATCTCCTGAGCGGCGGCTAACAAATTGCCTTCCACCCGTTCGCTTAACGCGGTCACCGCATCGGGCGTAGGGTTCAGACCGCGATCCCGCAAGCGGCGTTCGATCCAGCCGGGTAATTGTCGGGCTTCGACCGGCATGGCTGCGACAACGACGCCCGCGCTATCCAATGCAGCGAACCAGCGGCCTTTCTGGGTTTGCA